>OHWH01000017.1_pt1 | contig 203207 bp, 208 predicted proteins | sample 1579701 | NCBI WGS metagenome assembly OHWH01 (sample SAMEA3882515, study PRJEB24775) | human gut metagenome | biome: human-associated habitat; feature: intestine environment; material: feces | place: Netherlands | collected 2009/2010 | reverse complement strand
CCGCGCCCTCCCGCACGGCGGTGACCGTTTTCATCACATCCTCCTTGGCACGCAGCGCGGCGGCGGTGGTGTGGGCGTAGACCTTCTTGGCATCCCTGCTGCCCAGCAGCTTGATACCCGCCGTGCCGAACAACACGCCTGCTGCAAATAAACCGATTTTTTTCATAATGATTGTCCTCCTATGTAAGATGTGTGTATGTCAAACCGATGGCCGCGATGGCGGCATCGGAATGCACTTAATGCTTCTTCCCGAAGCGGAAAAAGCCTTTCTTCTCGTAGACTGCGGTGCTGATCTCCCCCGCCGTGTAGCCGGTGGCATCGATGGCGGCGCGGAGGGCGTTTTCGTCCAGCGGCGCTTGAGAGAGGATCACCGTCTCCCCCTTGGAATGGGAGGAGGAAACCTTCTCCACGGGAAACGCGGTGCGAATCGTATCGTTGATGTGGGCCTCGCACATGGAGCAGGCCATGCCGGAAACCTGAACTGTTGTTTGGATCATTTTCGTACCTTCTTTCAAAATCATGGTTTTTTCAAAAAAATCACACTTAGCCACGTCACTGCAACGCCATCATTCCTTCCATTGTTAGATTCATCTAACCAACACGTGCAGCCGCGCGGTTAGAGTTGGCTAACCGACGTGCCTTGGAAAGGCCGCATCTCTGCGGCCCTCCGCTTATTCAAATAACTCCCTGCAAGCGCCGCACACCAGCGTTTCCAACACCTGCGGGTACAGTTCCCCAATCTGCTCCCGATGGGAAACAGTGAGAATCAGCCCCCGCACCGTGGCGGCAGCCAGGGAAGCTCCGCGCTTTGGCGCAAGGTCGTGCTTTTCCAACAGCTGGCGGATGTGTGTTTCTCCGTCGTGGTAATGGACGTTTTTCACATCCTCCGGCAGCCTTTGCAAAAGCAGCTTCGCATCGTTTTCGATGAAGATCATATCGCCGGTATCAGACAGCCGCCGGCAAACGGCAAGGACAGCCTTTGCCGCACGTTCCGACGGCGGCAAGCTGTCAGCCTCGCCCAGTACTCGGTCGGCTACCCCATAAAGCTCGGTGTGAATGTTCTCCAAAACCGCGAAAAATAGCATCTCCTTGGATTCGTAGAATTTATAGAATGAGCCCTTCGCAATGCCGATCGCCTTCGTCAGCTGATCCACGGAGGTTTTCTTCATCCCCAGCGTGACAGCACAACGCCTCGTTTCCTTCAGCAACGCCTTGCGGAGCTGCTCGGTCTCGTAATCGGTAAAAGCCAAGCCCGCGCCTCCCCTTAAATATGACCGCTTTAGTTCTTTTGGTCAAATTATACTGCATTTCTTTCCGCTTTGCAAGAGGTGCGAGGAATTTTTATCGTCTATACAGAAAAATTCCCTGGCCTTGTCTTAAAGGCAAAAGCGGAGGAGGACAAACGCTTCCTCTACTATGCGGCGCAACCGGTCAGATCTGTGCCAGTGCCTGCTCCAGACGGCAATCAGGTCGTCGGCATCCTCAATGCCGATAGAAAGACGCACCTGCCCGTCGCAGATCTTGGAAGCATATCTCCCCCCCAGTGTCATGTCGAAGTGACTCCTGGACGGGGAGTGCCGGATAAGATAAGCATTGTCTGCTTGACAGGGGCGGCACATTATATTCTCAGCAGCAATATGCCGCAGGTGTTTCTGCTGCGTGCGCTCCCTCCCGTTTCGTACGCGATCACTGCCAAAGCCACCGGCTTCGTGAGGTACCGGTGGCTTTTGTTTTTTACAGAAAGCGTTTGCATCAGACCGCGGAGAGGACTGCAAGGCGGCTTTTCTTCGACCTCTTCACCGAATATCTTGCGTTTTCTCTCACTTTCATATATGATGTAAGATGGTGGGAGGTACCCATTCGCGGACTGCCCCCTACGCATTTGGCGTATCCGCAAAGAGGAGGTGAACGGCATGGCTTGCGACGAGACCCTATACCGCCAGTACATAGACGGCAACGACGAGGGGCTGGACGCCCTGATGAAAAAATACGGCGACCCGCTGACCCTGTACATTGACGGCTACCTGCACGATGTCCACGAGGCCGAGGAGCTGATGCTGGACGTCTTTGCCTATCTGTTCACCAAAAAGCCCCGCATCCGGGACGGCGGCTTCAAGGCGTATCTATACAAGGCGGCACGGCACATGGCGCTGCGCCGCAAGAGCAGGCGGAAGTGCCTGTTCAGTCTGGACGAGCTGACCGACGAGCCGGACGGACAGCTGCTGGCGGAGGAGGTCATCCGGACGAAGGAGCGGGATCGCACCCTTCATTTCTGCATGGCAGAAATGAACCCGGACTATCGGGAGGTCCTGTATCTCACCTATTTCGAGGATATGAGCTACGCGCAGGCGGCGGAGGTCACAGGAAAGACGGTAAAGCAGATCACCAACATGGTGTATCGCGGGAAAGAGAGCCTGCGCAGGCTGCTGGAACGGGAGGGTATCACAAATGCGGAGTCATGAGGAGCGGGTGGGGGAGGCAAAGCGGCGGATCGCCGCAGGAGAGCAGGAGAACCGGCGGCAGCGCGACAGGCGCACCGTGGCACTGGCTGCGGCGGCGTGCCTTGCGCTGCTTGTAGGGGCGTCCCTCGCCATGCCCGGCATCGCCGCACGGATACAGATCAACGACTATGCCGGCTTTGAAACGGCCGCCGGTATCTTCCGGAGCAGCGCCGCCCTCGGCTATATCGTCATCGGACTTTTTGCCTTTCTTCTCGGCGTGTGCGTGACGGTTTTGTGCTTCCGCCTCCGGCAGATGCACCGGGAGGACACGCGGGACACGGAAAGCGAGGGGCGGCATGGAGCTGATTGAGAACCTGCTGCAATTCTTAGCCGCGTTCTCAGGCGCGGTGCTTTCGGGCGTTGCCTACCGGAAAAGCCGCAGGCAGCCCCCCTTTTTACTGCTGTTCTGCTTTTACGGCTGCTTTGCACTGGGCGTCCTCTACTGGACGCTGTACCTGCTGCTGTTTGATACCACGCCGCGGGTTTTCTATGTGTCGGAGTTCGGCTGGGTGGCCAGCGTGATCTTCCTACGCATTTTGCAGGCCACGCTGGCCAGTCCGGAGGAGCGCGCCTTCCGCTGCCGGGAGGCGTGGCTATCGCCACTGGTCGGTGTGCCGCTGCTGGTGTTCTACTGCACCTATGGCGACATCCTCTCCAACCTGATCTGGTGCGGCATGATGATCGTGCTGTCCTTCTGCGCCATTCGCGGGCTTGTTTACGCAGGCAGACAGACGGATACGGCGCGGCATATGCGGTACTTCCACATTGGGGTACTGTGCTTTGTGGGCGCGGAATACCTGCTGTGGACGGTGGGCTGCTTCTGGCCCAACACCTCCCCGGCCAGCCCCGCCTTCTGGTGCGACATACTGCTGACGCTGGCCATTCTGGGGCTGCTGCCCGCCACGGGAAAGGCGGTGGCGGCATGACCTACATTGAGAACATTTTTCTCTGCATGGCGTCCCCTCTGCTGGTGGCCGCCCTGTGCATGGGCAGACGGCAGCTCCGCCTTTTCCTGTTCTGCATCGCCGGGATGGGGGTGTGCCTGCTCTCGGCCTACATCAACACCTTCCTCTCAGCGGTGTGTCAGGCGGACGCCCTTGCCGCCACGGTGGAGATCGCGCCGGTGGTGGAGGAGGTCATGAAGCTGCTGCCGCTGGCCTTTTACCTGCTGGTGTTCGAGCCGGAGGGGGAGCGGATCAAGCCCGCCGCCATCACCGTAGCCCTCGCCTTCGCCACCTTTGAAAATGTCTGCTACCTCATCCAGAACGGCGCTGACCGCTTCTCCTTCATCTTCTTCCGGGGCTTCGGCACGGGGGCGATGCACGTGCTGTGCGGTCTGATCGTCGGCGGCGGGCTGGCGTATGCGTGGCAGCGGGCATGGCTGAAGGTGGCCGGCACCTGCGGGCTGCTGGGCGCGGCCATCACCCTTCACGCCACCTATAACCTGCTCATTGCCTACGGCGGTGCGGCGCAGTATATTGCCTATGCCCTTCCGGTGCTGCTGATCGCGGTGGGAAAGCCCTCCGTCTCCCGGTCTGCCCGGCGGGAATAACCGAATATCACTCCTTGAGAGCCGCTTTTTGGCGGCTCTCAAATTTTTTTGGAAAATTTTGCGATCAGGGTGAGAGTTTTCCCGATTTTTTGTACCTATATAAGTAAGAGGCTTTTTGAGCCGCCTTGTCGAGAAAAACAGAGAGGAGGTTGCAGACGATATGTACGATACCGCAAGACGGGTCGCCCTTGTCAAAAAACGGGTGCGTGACAACACCCGCCGGAGGCAGCGGCGCAGCGTCTACGGGCTGTCCGCCGCGTGTGTGCTCCTGTTCGCGGCGCTGATACAGGCGGAGGGCATGGCCATTGAACGGGGAGAGACCGCCGCACAGGGCGCCTTCGGCGCCATGCTGCTGCGCGAGGACGCGGGCGGTTACGTGCTGGTGGCCGTTGCGGCCTTCGCGGCAGCCGTCGTGCTGGTGATCGCCTGTGTGCGGCTGCACGAGCGGGAGAAGCGAAGAAACCGCAGTAAGGAAAGAGAGAAGGAGGATACACCATGAAAAAAGTACTATCCCTATTGCTGATACTATGCCTGTTCCTCAGCGCGCTGCCCACGCAGGCGCTGGCCTATGTGGGAGACATCCAGCCGGTAGGAAGCAACGCTGTGAAACAGACCAAGCTGAGCAGCGGGTCGTTTGCGCTGCAAAACGACTATATCCGCGTGATCGCGCGGAAGGACGGCACACTGTCAACGGCTCCGGCGACGGAAAGCGCCGATCCCACAGACAGGCAGACGCCGTACTGCTACTTCGTTACCTATGCGGGCTACGGCTATAACAATAAGGCGACCTCGCATCCGGCAAGCCTGCGCCTGAAAAGCCTGACCTTTGTGAACAAGACGCCCAATGGCACGGCAAAGGCCATCAGGGCGGACTATGACCTGACGGTCAATCTGACCAAGCTCACCGTGAGCGGGACGACCTCCGTGTATTATGAGCTGGTGCAGCTTAAAGAGAACGAGTTGTCCGCCGGGAGCTGGGGCGTGATGGTATCCGTTGACAATATCCGGCTCAACGTGCAGGACAGCGGGGCGTTTTTTCAGACGATGAACACCGATGTGGACGTTTTCTGGGGCTATACCCTCAGCGGCTTTACCGCCATGGGGCATCCCAAGGCCGCGGACAGCCCCGCCCTCAAGCTGGGCCGCACCGTTTATAATTATGATAAACAGACGGTGCTTTCCACCGAAAGCTCCGTCATCACCGGCAAGCTGGAAAATGTGTCCGCATATACGGGCTTCTCGCAGGGCCGCGACTGGTGCTACGACTACATCACCGAGGTCTATACGGACGGCTACACCTGGGCCAACCCCTTTGTGGGGCTGTCGGCATACTATAGCCACAATAAATCCAACACCATCAAGGTATATCTGCCGGACACGGTCAGCGTGACGCCGGCCAGCCGCCCCGCCGACACCCGGGTGGTGTGCGAGGACGGTTTGGGGCTTGTTTTCGGCAACGACGAGTCCTATCCGAGCTCCTCGCGCTTCCTCTGGGGCTTCCGCGATCTGGTAGTAAAGTCATCGGAGATCCCCACCAAGCCGGATCAGGTGGATCCCTCCATTCAGGCCAAGCGGCTGGCGGTCTTTGCCAAGGGGAACGGCGTGGTGGTGGAGCCTGTGCCGAATAATACGGCGCTGTCGGTGCTGAAGATGTTACACGGCGCCTCTCCCATCGGCTTCATTAACGGTGACTACGAGAGCAAGAACGGCTCGAAATTCACCTTCACCGGTGGGGCGGCGCTGCTCTCCCCCTCCGTCACCGCCACATGGGGCAGAGGCGGGAGTCTGGTCATCCACCGGGATGGAACGGTGGAGCAGCGGGGCGTGCATCTGAACGCGCCGTCCTTCAAGTTTTATCAGCCGAAGAGTGGCGCGGAGAGCAATTTGAAGATCAAGCTCACGAACAAGGGCTTCTCGTTTGACATTGATCCCGCCAAGAACGACGCCATCATCTTTGTGGACATCCCCTACGCCTCGGTGAAGCTGGAGCAGGCGACGGCGGACGCCGCGGGCAATCTGATCTTTAACGGCGATATCGGCTTCCAGACCATCTTTAACGGCGCAGCCTTCTCGCTGGAAAAGCTGGGCTTCGGCTTGACAGAAAAGACGGTGGGCGGCCGGAAGACCTACGAGTTCAAGGTCAACGGCGTACACGCCAAGGGCAGCTTCGACACCGCGAAGCTGATGGCACTGGAGCTTGCGAAGGTCGAGGGTGAGGTCAACACCTTCAAGGGTGAGGAGCGCTACGCCTTCGAGCTGGAGCTGAACGTCTTCGACCTCTTCGAGACAGAGGCCAAGCTGGCGCTGGAGCGCAGCAAGAAGGACGGCTCGCTGATTCCCGACGAGCTGTGGTTCTTTGTGAAGTCCAGCCCCGGCATCCCCATCATCCCGCCCGTTCCCGTGGGACAGCTCAACGGCGGCGGCGCGGGCTTCAAGGATCTGGCGGCCACGGTGAACGGCGACTACTTTGCCATTCCGCCTATCAAGCTGCGGGGCGCGCTGGCGGGTACCTATCTGCACCTGATCGAGGCCCGGGGCGATGTGGTCATCGGCCCCAGCGAGATCTCCCTCAAGGCGTCGGACGTGGGCATCGTCGGTCTGGGCAAGAGCGGCCAGCTCATCGACAGCTTCGGCTATGCCCTCAAGCTCAATGGGCAGGAGCGCAGCTACAGGAATGATACCTATAAGGGCATCTACTTCTCCGGCTCGGAGGCGCTGAAGCTGAATCTGCCGAACAATACAATCAACGCCATCGTGCTGGATTCCTCCGTTGAGCTGGGCGCCTTCGGCGGCGTGAATGGCAGAAAGGATACCGTGTTCCTCGGCGTAGGCGCCAACGGCATCGTCAGGGGCCGGGTGCAGATCCCCAAGGACTTTCCTTTAATTGGCGGTTTTGGTGCGAATGTCGGGAACATCAACCTCATTATCGGCGGGCAGACCACCGCGCCCATCCGGGGCGTCAGCGTCAGCGAGGGCATGAAGCAGGCGTTCAAGAATGTGGACATCTACCTCGGCGCGATGGTCGGCGTGAACATCGGACTCTTTGATACGCGGGTGTGGGTGCTGCTCCCGAATATCATCGATACCAACTTCAGAAGAGGCGGCGGCTGGGACATTGAGTTCCGCTGGTTCAAGAGCCTGCCCACATGGAACTGGGCGGATCACGGCGTTGAGCCTCTCGTGCAGTCCGTGTCCCTGGAGGATTCGGAAACCCGTCAGGCGATGCTTGCCGGGGAGCCCGCCATGCTTACAGGTCGGGGCGGCAGATCCTCTGCGGCGATCACCGTCGCCGCCGGCCCGGGGCAGACGCCGTATATCGTGCTGGCCTTTGACAACAACGTCACCGAGGCGGATATTCAGGCCGCCCTGTCGGTCACGCAGAACGGCGTCGATCTTCCCATCAACTGGCTGGCCGAAGACGGCGAGATGGATCCCAACGCGGCCATCAACGCCACGAGCATCGGCGACATGAAGAAGTCGGCGGACGACGGCAAGGCGTACCGTTTGGCCGTCCTGCGGCTGAAGAGCGGCGGCACCTATTCCGTCGATGCAGGCAGGCTGACCTTCTCCGACGAGGAGGGCATCAGCGTTGCGCCGTTTGAGGAGCTAGCTCTGTCCCAGAGCGGCTACACGCTGTCCGGCGCGGTGAAGTATCCCGCCGAAGGGACGACCTACGCACTGCGCACCTATCTGGGCAGCGCCAAGGGCGATGCGACCTACCTCGTGAGCGAGGATGCCGTGATCGATCCCAACAACATTTCCCTCAGCCTTCCCGACAGCGGCGCGCTGGTCCCCACCGGCGAGTACTATGTGACCTCGTTCCTGATGACGGAAAAGACCTTCACCCTTACGGACGGGTCGACAGAGACCGCGCTGATGCCCGTCGGCAGCCAGCGCTTTGATACGCCCATCTCCTATACCAACACCAACCAGCCCGACGCCCCTGCCAGTGTGGATCTGACCCCTGCGGGCAACGAGGTGATGCGGGCCAAATGGAGCGCGGTAGACGGCGCCGACGGCTACCATGTGACGATCTACCAGCAGGATGGCACCGATTGGGTCGATACCGGCTACGGCTACGACCTTGACAAGGACACCACCTCCCTCGACATGGCGCTGACCGTGGGCGGCAACGCCGTGCAGGTCTCGGAGTCGGGCGCGTCCTCTGTTCCCGCCGAAAACCTGTCCGCCGACAAGACCTACAAGATCGGCGTCCGCGCCTACAGAGTCATTGAAGGCGGAAAGTATTACAGCGCGGAGAAGGAGTCCGGTGGCGAATATCTGCCGAAGTACACGCCGCTGCGCCTCACCCTCAATGTGAACGGCGTGGACTGCGAGGCGGATGACCACGGCGTCTACCACGCCTATGTAGGCGGCGACGCCAGTCTCCTCAACGTGACCTGTGCGGAGGCCGACAGCATCCAGGTCACGCGGATGGATACCAATGCGCCCCTCACGCCAGATGCGTGGGGCGGCTTCCCCCTTCCCGCGTTCACAGGCAGCCTGATGCTCCGCGTCAGCGGCGTCAAGGGGCTGGATGTGACCGACGTATTCCTGCTGGTGAGCGTGGATGAAACGCCTCCCGTACTCACACTCGCCGATCCGTTCTTCTATGCCGACGCAGACAGCGGCGCGTACACCATCACCGGCACGGCGGATGCGGGCAGCCTGATCCTCTACGGCCGCAACGAGAGCGTCTACGCCGGAAGCGACGGCAGCTTCGAGATCCCCGGCACACTGAGCGGCAATCAGAGCACCAGCGTTCTCCCCCTCCAGGCGCAGGACAGCGCGGGTAATCTCTCCGCGCCGCAGTTTGCGCTGGTGACGCGGCGCGGGACGACGTACAACGTCACTGTCACGGATGACGGCAACGGCACCGGCACGGCATCGCCCGCCACATCGGAAGCGGGAATGGAGATCACCCTGCGCACCACGCCCAACACCGGCTACCACTTTAAGACGTGGCAGGTCGTCAGCGGCGGCGTGACCATCACCGACAACCGGTTCATCATGCCCGCCGGCGATGTCACGGTCAAGGCGATCTTTGAGGCAAATACCGCCACCTCCGAGTTTACCGTCACCTTTGACGGCAACGGCGGCACGCCCTCTGTGGGCAGCATGACCACCACCGGTCAGAAGCTGGCATCTCTGCCCAGCGTCTCCCGCATCGGCAGCTACCACTTCGACGGCTGGTACACCGCGGCCAGCGGCGGCACGAAGATCACCACGTCCACCACCTTCTCCGCAGACACCACGGTGTATGCCCATTGGACCTATACCGGCAAGGATGACGAACCGGATACCTTCTACACCATCACCGTGACCGGCGGGAAGGGCGGCACGATCTCCCCCTCCGGCAGCGTCCGCGTCCGGGAGGGCGGAAGTCTGGCTCTCACCATCACGCCGGACAAGGGCTATGTCGTTTCCAGCGTCAAGGTCGACGGCAAGAGCGTGGGTGCGGTAAAGTCCTACACCCTCACCAATGTCATGGGGAGCCATGCCATTACCGTCACCTTCCGAAAGGCCGGCAGTCCCGTCAGCGGCGACAGCGGCGGCCTGCCGCTGTGGAACGCCCTGCTGTGCGCCAGCGCCTTCGGCTTGGCGTGCGCCGTCTTCCCCCGGCGGAAGCGGCGGCTCGGATGACAGGGCAGTTGGCTTGATGAGCCAATCTTACCCCCCCTTGCAGACGCGATACGGTAAAGCGCCCGCAGCCTCTGGCTGCGGGCGCTTTTCATCGTTTATGTGCCGGTCGTCTGCAGAAACGGCGGTGCAGAGAGGAAAGACGACAGCCTCCCCGTTACCGCAGCGGCGCGCCGTGGGGATAGTCCCGCAGCCGTCCGGTGTACAGCCGGGTGTGGGGCAGCTTCAGGAAGTGGATGGGCTGGACGATGCGGGCGCGCAGCTCACCGGCTCCGCGCACCTCCGCCTGCAGCAGCATTTCCTCCACGAATTCCGAGCAGTAGTAGCAGTTCGACCGCTTCCAGAGGATGCGGAAAAACGCCAGCAGCAGCCCCAGCAGGTTGTAGGAAAACTGCTCCCGCCGCGCCCACATGGTCTCCAGCGTCGTTTCCAGCGCCGCGTACCGCTCCTCGGTGATCTCCATCGCGAGGATGACGGCGGTGGTGTTGGAGAAGCGGCGGAATGTCCCTGCGTGGGGGGATTCGATGACGAAGCCGCCCCAGAAGGGGTTGTAGGGATGTCTGCGCCCGAAGGAGTACATCCTCGTCAGGTCTTGGGACAGGCTGAGGGAGGCGTGGTTGTACTCCGCACCGGTGACGTGCTTCAGGATACGGGACAGGACTGTACCCGTCTGGCTGATGACGATAAATATCTGCTTGTTGTTTCTGTTCATATCGCACCTTTGCATTCCGGGGGCTTATCCGCCTCCGTGCTGTTCGGTCTGCCGAGCCCGCTTTTCGGCGCGTTTTTCACCGGCTCGCCGGGCGTGGCTTCCTTATTCCACAAGGCCGTATTTCGTTTTGATGCGGTCCAGCTTCTCCAGCATCGGCTCCGCCAGCACCCACAGGAAAAACACGGTGGCGGCGGCGTGGACGCAGTCCACGGGGAAGCCGGTGATATAGTAGCTCATCAGCACCTGCCAGCTCAATTCCCGGCTGGACAGCAGGGCGGCGACGGGGTTCATCAGCCCGCCGTAGAGGACAATGGCGGCAATGGCGCCGTAGCTGCACAGGGCGGCGCGGCTGCGGCGGAGCCAGCCCTTGCGGAACAGAACACCCGCCAGGAAGCCGATGATCCCGGCGGCAAACATCTGGAAGGGCGTCCACGGCCCCTGCGAAAACAGGAAATTGCTGGCCAGCATGGTCATGGCGCCCACCAGAAAGCCCGTCTCACCGCCGAAGGCCACGCCGGAGATGATGGTCAGCGCCACCACCGGCTTGAACTGCGGCAGCATGAAGAAGGCGGCGCGGGCCGCCACCCCCAGCGCGCACAGCACGGCGATGATGGTCAGCTCCCGGGCCTGGGGCTTCCGCCCCTCAAAGACCATGAAGAACGGCAGCATACAGGCCAGCATGACCAGCAGCGCCATCAGGTAGTAGTTCTTGACGTCGAAGTAGTAGCTGCCCACGAACAATATGGCGGGAACGCCCACCAGAATCAGGGCGGCCGCAGCCTTCGTCCGCTTGGAGAGCTTTCGCCTCTCCACCGGCGTCTGCACCTGTACCGGCGGCGGCGAGCGCCGTCCGATGGCGGCGGCGGTGACGAACAGCGCCGCGATGAACAGGGCATACTCCCACAGTGCCGACCAGCCGGCGGCGGACACCGCCCCGCCGCCCACCAGCGCCGTCAGATCGGTGTTTTTGGCGGCGTGCCAGAAGATGACCAGCGCCAGCAGACCCGACACAAGGGCGATGGCTCTGCGCCACCACGGCAGCCTCGGCGGCTGCCACGCGGCGGACTCCTCCGCCACCGGCGGCAGCGGCGCGTAGACCTGCTCCAGCACCGGCTCCGGCGGCACGGTGCCGCCGATGACCGCCATCACATCCTCCGCCGTCACCGCCTGCGGACAGATATCCCGCGCCATGCGGTCGGCGGAGGTGGTATAGAAGCTGTTGCCGGAGAAAAACGGCCGGGGCGCGCCCTCCGTCACCACAGCGCCGTCGAAAAACAGGGCGCAGCGGTGGGCGTAGCGGGCGCAGAATTCCACGTCGTGGCTGACCATGACCACGGTGACGCCTCCCGCCGTCAGGGAGCGGAGGATGGCGGCCAGCTCCTGCTTGAACTCGGCGTCCAAGCCCTTGGTGGGCTCGTCCAGCAGCAGGAGCTCCGGGTCAAGGAGCAGCACCTTACACAGGGCGGCACGCTGCTGCTCGCCGCCGGACAGGTCGTAGGGATGGCGGTCCAGTAGCGCCGTCAGGCGGCAGAGCGCCACCGCCTGCTCCATCCGTTTCTCCCGCAGGTCGGCGGGTATCCCCTGTCCGTCAAAGGCCTCGTACAGATCCTCGCGGACGGTCTTTTTCACAAACAGCGTGCGGGGATCCTGGGGCAGTACACCCATGCGTCCGACACGGCGCACCGCGCCGCGATAGGGCGTCAGCGCGCCGCTGAGCAGGTGGAGCGTGGTGGTTTTGCCCGCGCCATTTCCGCCCAGCAGCGCCAGCAGCTCCCCCTGATACACGGTGAGGTCAAGCCCCTTTACCACGTCCGGGGCCTCCGGCTCATAGCGGAACCACAGGCCCTCCGCCGTCAGCACCGGGCCGCCGCGCCGGTGCGTCTCCTCCGGCGGCAGGGGCAGCAGCGGGTGATCTGCCCGCCAGCGGTGCAGGAAGTCCCGTCCCTCCCGGACGGTGACGGGCGCGGGATCGTCGCTTGCCACCGAGGCCCAGATCCGCATGGCGGCGGGCATGGCGAGGAACATCTCATGCCCCCGGCTGCGCAGAGCGCGTCCCACCTCGGCAGGGCTGCCGGTACACAGCAGCCGCCCGCCGTCCAAAACGGCGGCATGGGTGGCAAGAGGCAGTGCCTCCTCCAGCCGGTGCTCCGTCAGGAGGATGGTGGTACCCAGCTCCCGGTTGATGCGTCCCAGCGTTTGCAGAAAATCGGCAGCGGCGATGGGGTCCAGCTGGCTGGTGGGTTCGTCCAAAATCAGCACCTTGGGCTGCATGACCATGACGGAAGCCAGACTCAAAAGCTGCTTCTGACCGCCGGAAAGCTGCTCCACCGACTTGTGGAACCAGTCCTGAATGCCGAAAAACGATGCCATCTCCGCCACGCGGCGGCGGATGGAGGGGGTGTCGCAGCCCAGACTCTCCAAGCCGAAGGCCAGCTCGTGCCAGACCTTGTCCGTCACCACCTGCTGCTCCGGCGACTGGAGGACGAAGCCGATATCCGCCGCCTGCTGCCGCAGGGGGATCTCCCGCAGGGGCGTACCCTGAAAATACACCTCCCCCTCGGTGATGCCGTGGGGCGCGAGGACGGTCTTGAGCTGCCGCAGCAGCGTGGATTTGCCGCAGCCGGAGGGGCCGCACAGCACCCAGAATTCACCGCTGCGGATGGTCAGCTCCACATCGGTCAGCGCCGGGGTGCGCTGCTGCGGGTAGGTAAAGCCGAAGCCGGAAAGGTGAAACAGCTCGCTCATATCAGGCCCCTCCTTTCTTGAGTCGGCGGAAGCGGCGCTGCGCCGCCCACGACATCCCGGAGGGTGTCAGGCACAGCAGCAGATACACCGCGAAAAAGCTGACGGTCAGCGGCCGGGCCGGTGCGCCCAGCAGCATGGGGTAATACTGGAAATACAGGCCGCCGCCCAGCACACCGGACAGCAGATACAGCCCGCAGAAGCCCAGCCACAAAAGGAGACTTCTGTCCCGGTCGTCCAGCCGGTAGATGGAAAAGGCGGTGCGCCCCGGTTGGCCGTAGCCGCGGCTGCGCATACTGTCCGCCGTGTCGATGGCGCTCTCCAAGCTCCATGTGACCATGATGGAAAAGACCTTCATGGCGTTTTTGCACCGCTGAAGCAGGCTGCCGTTTTCCGTGTCGCGTCCCATAAAGCGCTGGGCCTGCGCCACCGTGCGGAACTGGCGGCGAAAGCGCGGCACAAACCGCAGTGTCATGCTCAGCACCAGCGACAGCGCCGGGATGATGCGGCCAAAGAGATAGATGAACTTGTCGGAGGTCATGACCGCGCTGAAGCAGCGGAACCACAGCACCACCGCCGCCAGCAGCAGCGCCGCAGCCAGACCGTAGAGGATGCTCTCCAGCGTCAGCGGGTTGCCGGAGGGCAGATAGGTCAGGATGGTGACGCCCTGATGGACGAAGGCGGGATTCACCACCGCCGCCAGCAGCGCCATGGGGATGAGCCAGCGGGCGCTGCGCCCCAGCTCCCGCAGGCCGTAAAGCCCTGCCAGGTAGCAGCAGGCGCCGGTCAGAGAGATCACAAGGCAGGCGGGGTGCATCAGGCACATGGAAAATGCCAGCACCAGCGCGAAATAGAGGAAATTCACCGCCGGATGGCAGTCGGAAAACGTGTCGCGCACAGATGGCACCTCCCCCCCTGTTATTTTAGCGCATACAAGGAAATTATACCGTGTTCGCCGGAATGCGTCAATCCCCGAAGGGCGCGGAGTTTTGGGGGTTTGTATTTTCGGCGGGATATGCTATAATTCTCTCTGTGACATTTTTTGCAGGGAGGCGAACGCATGGAGCGAAGGGTGCTGCGGCAGCGGCTGCACCTGTCCGGTATGGACAGCCGCGCCGCGGATATGGCAAGGGCGCGTGGTCTGGGCTTCGAGATCACCGAATTCTGCTGGGCGCCCCGGCTGGAGCAGCCGGACGCCATGGCGCTGGTGCGCCGGCAGATCGAGGGCGTCCGGCATCTATGGCTCCACGCGCCGTTTGCCGAGCTGTCCCCCTGCTCCATCGACCCGCTGGTGCGCGCTGCGGCGCTGCACCGGTTCCGCCAGACCATTGAAACGGCGCAGGCACTGGGGGTGACGCGCCTTGTGGTACACGGCGGCTTCATCCCGCTGGTGTATTTTCCGGAGTGGTTCGTGGAGCAGTCGGTGCTGTTCTGGCGGGAGCTGTTGGCGGACGTGCCGGAGGGCATGGTGCTGGCGGTGGAGAACGTGATGGAACCGGGACCGGAGATGCTGGTGCAGATCGCCGGGCAGGTGAACGATCCCCGGCTGGGGCTGTGTCTGGACGTAGGACACGCCAATGCCTCCACCAGCAAAACGCCGCCCTTGGCGTGGATCGCGCCCATGGCGCCGTGGCTGCGGCACATACACCTGCACAACAATCTGGGGGATTGGGATCTCCACGACCCGCTGGGGCAGGGGACGGTCCCCATGGAGCAGGTGCTGGATACGCTGCTGGCGCAGTGTCCGGCGGCCACCTTTACCATCGAAAATCAGGACTGCGCGCCGTCTCTCGACTGGCTGGCGCAGCGGGGATATCTGGAGGAATAAGCATGACAGAGCAGGAACTGCGGGCATATATCGAGGCCATCCGTCCCGCCGACGAGACGGCCATGGACGCGGCGCGGCGGCGGCAGGCACAGCTGGCCAAGCCGCCGGGCAGTCTGGGGCAGCTGGAGGAGCTGTCCATCCGGCTGGCAGGCGTGACCGGGCAGGTATGCCCCGCCATGGACAAGTGCCGCGTGGCGGTGTTCGCCGCCGACAACGGCGTGGTGGCCGAGGGCGTATCCTGTACGCCGCCGTCGGTGACCTTGCAGCAGGCGGTGAACATGACCTTCCGCAAGACCGGTATGTCCGCTATGGCGGCGGCCTTCGGCGACGATGTGGCGGTGGTGGATGTGGGCATCGACGGCGACGTGCCGCCGGTGGGCATCCTCGACCGGAAGGTACGGCGCGGCACCGGCAACATCGTCCGTGAGGATGCCATGACCCGCCAGCAGGTGCTGGAGGCCATGGCCGCCGGCATGGAACAGGCGGCACTTGCCAAGGCCGACGGCGTGACGGCGCTGGGCATCGGCGAGATGGGCATCGGCAACACCACCACCTCGGCGGCGGTGCTGGCAGCTCTCACCGGCGCGGATGTGGAGGCCGTAACAGGCCGGGGCGGCGGACTGACCGACGAGGGCTTCCTGCGGAAGAAGGAGGTGCTGCGACAATCGCTGGCGCTGCACCACCCCGATAAGAACGACGTGATCGGCGTGCTGGCCGGGGTGAGTGGACTGGATCTCGCCGCCATGACCGGCGCGTTTCTGGGCTGCGCCCATGAGCGGGTACCGGCGGCGGTGGACGGCTTCATCTCCATCGCGGCGGCGCTGTGCGCCGTGCGGCTGTGTCCAGCGGTACGGGACTACCTGTTCCTGTCCCACGACTCCTACGAGGTGGGCTACCGCATTGCGGCGGAGGAGCTGGGTCTGACGCCCTGCCTGCATCTGGGGATGCGGCTGGGCGAGGGCAGCGGGTGTCCCCTGCTGTTCCGCGTGCTGGAGGGCGCCTGCGGCGTGATGCGGGGCATGGCCACCTTTGACGAGGCCTCCATCGAGGACGGCTATCTGGACGAGATACGGGCGATGGACGCCTTTACCGTGGAGGCGACATGAGACTTCTGTTTATCGGCGGCTGCAAAAGCTGCAAGAGCAGCACCGCCCAGCGGATCGCCAAGCTGCTGGGTGAAAACGCGCCGCTGTACTACTGGGCCACCATGGAGCCCCACGACGACGAGGATCTGGCCCGCATCCGGCGGCACATCGCCGACCGGGACGGCTGGGGCTTCACCACGGTGGAGCGCGCCCGCGACCTGACGGCGGGGCTGGCCGCCATCGACCCGGCGGGTACGGTGCTGTTTGACAGCGTAACGGCGTGTCTGGCGGCCCAGATGTTTGACGGCGGCGATATGGACACGGACGCACCCCGGCGGGTAGCCGCGCAGATCGCGGCCATCAGCCGCCATCCGGCCAACTTTGTGTGCGTGTGCGACAGCATTTTCGCAGGCGGCGAGGACTACGACCCGTGGACGGCGGCGTATGTCGGCGGGCTGGCGCACATCTGCCGGACACTGGCGGCGGAATTCGATGTGGTGTGTGAGATGACCATGGGGCTGCCCCATGTGTGGAAGGGGGAGCTGCCCCGTGCGTGACTGGGTATACGGCTTTTTCATGGCGTGGGGGATGTTTTTGGCCATCCCCTGCCCGAAGAAAATATGGAGCGAGACGGCGCGCCGGAAAATGCTGGCCTGCCTGCCGCTGGTAGGCGTCGTGGTGGGCGCGGTATGGGCGCTGTGCGCGTGGCTGGCGTGGTATCTGCCCCACCCGCTGGGCGCGGCGCTGTGCGCCGCGGCGCCGTGGCTTGTGACGGGCTTCCTCCATCTGGACGGCTTTATGGATGTGTGCGACGGTGTTCTGTCCCGCCGGGACTTGGAGACGCGGCGGCGCATCCTGAAGGACTCCCACTGCGGGGCCTTCGCGGTGATCTGCATGGTGCTGCTGGCCATGACCCAATGGAGCGCCTTTTTATCTACGGAGGCCGCCCCCCTGCTGCCGCTGGCGCTGATCCCCGTGGCCAGCCGGGCATCGGCGGCTATGGCGGTGCTGACGCTGCGGCCCATGAGCACCAGCCAGTACAGCGCCATGGAGCGGGGCGGCGCGCCGGTTTTTGTGGCGGCGGCGCTTCTGGCGGCGGCGTGCGCGCTGCCGGCCGTCCTGTGGGGCAGCTTCGCCCCGCTGGCGGCGGCCATCGGCTATGGACTGGCGGTGTGGTACGGCTTCCGGCAATTTGATGGGATGTCCGGCGATATCTCCGGCTTCGGTCTGGTGCTGGGCGAGCTGTGCGGCGCGGTGGTATTGGCGTTAGGGAGGTAAAGCGATATGGAATTGGTGATCGGCGGGGCTTTTCAGGGCAAGCTGACATGGGCGCTGCGGCACTATGGACTGACCATGGACGACGTGTGCGATCTGGCGGTGTCGGAGCCGCGTGCGGGCGCGAAATGCTACTGCCACTTGGAGGCGCTGAGCCGCCGGGAGGCGGACATGGCCCGGTATCTGCCGCTGTTTGAAAACGCGGTGGTGGTGTGCCGGGAGGTCAGCGGCGGCATCGTACCCATGGACGGCGGCGAGCGGGCGTGGCGGGAGCGCCACGGCACCCTCATGCAGGAGCTGGCCCGCAGGGCTGACCATGTGACCCGCGTATTCTGCGGACTGACGGAGGTATTGAAATGAAACTGACGCTACTGCGGCACGGCGACACCGCCGGAAGCCGGGACGATCTGTACTACGGGGCGGCGGATATCCCTGTCCTGCCGGATTCGCTGGAGATGCTGGCGGAGCGCGCCAAAACCGGCGTGTACCCCACGGCGGCACGGTACTACACCAGCGGCCTTCTGCGGACGGAGCAGACCTTCCGCGCACTGTACGGCGACGTACCCCATACCCAGCTGCCGGGTCTGCGGGAGATGGACTTCGGCGATTTTGAGATGAAGAGCTACGCCGAGCTGAAGGATGACCCGGCGTTTCAGACATGGTGTCAGGACGCGGAGCACAACGCCTGCCCCCACGGGGAGAGCGCGCCGCAGGTGCTGGCACGGAATCTGGCGGCCATCCAGCCGGTGCTGGACGCGGGGGAGGACGCAGTATGCGTCATCCACGGCGGCGTCACCGCCGGGTTGCTGATGCAGTGGTTCGGCGGCATCCGGTACGACTATCCGGTGGCGCCGGGTACCGGGTATCAGGTGACGTTCGAGGGCGGCAAGCCGGTGTCCTACCGGCCTGTGCCGTAAAAATACAAATAAGGGGAGCGGCGGGCATAGCCGGCTTGCGCCCGGCGGCGTAGGCCGCGTTGATCTCCGCCAGCTCCTTCTCGCCGTCGATATACGGCTGATAGATGCTGTCCACACGGCCGCCGCCGGTGTTGCCGCAGCCGTTACAGCCGTCGCAGCCATCGCCGCAGACGCTGAGCGCCCGGCGCACGATCTCCTCACGCTGTGCGCGGGTGGTGTCCTTGATGAGCAGAGACTGCATAGGCGTGTCCCTCCTTTATCCCGCCATGGCCAGCATATTCTCCATGAGAATACCGTAGCCCTGTGCGGGGTCGTTCAGCAGCACATGGGTCACAGCGCCCACGATCCGTCCGTTCTGGAGGATGGGGCTGCCGCTCATGCCCTGCACGATGCCGCCGGTGGTATCCAGCAGCCGCTGGTCCGTCACGCGGAGCAGCAGGTTGCGGGTGGACTGGCTGCCGGGGAACACCCGGACGATCTCCACCGTGTATTCCGCCGTATCATCATCGGAGATGGTGGCCAGAATGGTGGCAGGGCCGGGCTTTACCTGACGGGCTGTGGCGACGGGAACGGGCGTACCCGTCTGGAGGAAATCAGGATCCGCCACCGTGCCGAAGATACCGCCGTCGCTGTTGATGGAGACGGTACCCACGTCACGCTGGACGGAGAAGTCGCCCTTCAGCTCGCCGGGGTCGCCCTTAACGCCCTTCTTCACCGCCTTCACCGTGGTCTCCATAATGGAGCCGGAGGCCAGCGGCATCAGCTTGGCGGTGTCCACGTCGGTGATGCCGTGGCCCAGTGCGCCGTAGCTGCCGGTGGCGGGGTCGTAGTAGGTCAGCGTGCCGATACCGGCCATGCTGTCGCGGATCCACGCCCCCAGCTGCCACGCGCCGTCAACACCCTGCACGGGTACGGCGGTGACGGTCAGCGTCCGGCTGCTGCGCCGGACGGTCATGACCAGCGGCTCGCAGCCGTTGTCCTGTAGCAGTGCGCGTACCTGCTCGGTAGAGGTGATCTTCGTGTCACCCATGGAGAGGATCAGGTCTCCCTCCTTCAGGCCGCAGTCCTTTGCGGGACAGGGATCGCCCTCCGACAGTCCCACCACCAGCGCGCCGTCGGCAAACAGCTTGATGCCCACGGCCTTGCCCAGCGGGATCACTGTCCGCTCTCCGGGGGCGGCCCAGACCAGCTGGAGACACAGTGATAGGGAAAAAACCAGAGCGAGCAGCCTTGCGGTGCCTTTGCGGAGGCTGCCTGTGCGATGCGTTTCACGCAGTTCATACAAGCGTCTCACCCCTTTGTGGAATTGTCGCCGGCGACAGCGTTACTTTGTGCCGGAACGGGGTGAGTCATGCGGTGTAAATTCAGGGTGAATTGCCAGCAGCAGCCCGGCATTTTATGGCTTTTGCATTTAGCTGTTGTCCTTACGGATGGGGACGCGGTGCAGCAGACGCTTTAATTTTTTGCCGTCAAAGGGGATGAGCGGGTAGAGGTATCCCTTGCCCACCAGCGGCTTGGTGACCGCCATCATCACCAGTATGGCCGCCACACCGGCGAGCAGTCCCCACAGGTCAAAGAGCCAGACGAGCAGGAGCAGCAGCATCCGGCACAGCTTGGTGGCGTAGCCCATCTCGTAGCTGTGCTGGGCGTAGTTGGCGATGGCCACGAAGGCCATGTACACCAGCACCTCCGGCACCAGCCAGCGTGCCTGCACCGCGAAGTCTCCCAAGATCAGAGCGCCGATCATGCTGAAGGAGTTGCTCAGCACATCCGGCGTGTTGAGGGACGCCAGCTTCAGCACGTCGATGATCAGCTCCACCAGCAAAAGCTGGAGGATAAGCGGAACGTAGTATTCGTCCTGTATCAGCAGGAAATGCAGGTTCTCGTGGAGGGTATCGGGGTTTTTCACCAGCAGATACCACACCGGCGTGACAAACAATGTCAGCAGCAGCACCGCCATGCGGACGATCTGGAGATAGGAGCCAATGAGGGGCGGGAAGTAGTAGTCGTTGATCTCCTCGGTGAACCGCAGCAGCGTGGTGGGCAGCAGCAGCGCCGACGGGGAGTTGTCCACCATCACCACCACGTCGCCCTCCATGATGCAGGCCGTGGCCACATCAGGGCGCTCCGTATACCGGACCTTGGGAAAAGGGTTCCAGAACTGCCGGGGCGACAGGGCCTCCGCCACCGATTCCTGGCTCATGGCGATGGAGCCCACCTGCATATTTTCCAGTTTTTCCCGTATCTCCGCCAGCAGATCGGGGTCGGCCTCCCCGTCCATGTAGCACAGCACCACATCGGTGTGGGAGCGGTTGTCCAGCTGCACCCGCTCCAGCGTCAGGCGGGAGTCACGGATACGGCGGCGCAGCAGAGCGGCGTTCTGCATCAGGTTCTCCACGAAGCCGTCGTGGCTGCCCCGGAGGACGCGGCTGGTGTCCGGCTCCTCGATGGAGCGGGTGGGAAACTGCTTCACGTCCATCAGAATACCGCCGTCCCAGCCGTCCACCACCAGCAGCGTCTTGCCGGAGAACACGCCCAGCACCGCCGCCTCCTTTTTCAGGCAGACGGCGGCATCGCAGGCAGTGACAAAGCGCCGGAGAAACGCGTCCGGCGTTTTCATGTCAGACAGGTCGGGCGCCGCCAGCCACTGGGCGATGATACGCTCCAAAACGCCCTCCTGCGCGTAGCCGTTCACCACCCACAGCCGGGCGCGGCGGCCGCCGATGGTCAGGTCGCGGGCCGTCATGTCGAAGCAGCGCCCTACGCCCAGCGCATCGTCCAACGCCGTCGTTCTGGCGGAAAAATTCTGTTTCATGCCTTGCGTCCTCCCCGCACATTTTCGGATAGTATGGGAAAAACGGCGCAAAAGTATGCAAGAAACGGCACGCCTGCGGCGCGCCGTTTCTTGCGTTAAAATCAATTTTCGTACAGGATGTCGCGGGCCACCGGCCGGTAGAACAGACGCTCCGCCTCGTTGAAGTCCCGCGTCTGCCCCAGGATCCACATGAGCTTGGCCACCGCCGACTCCGTGGTCATATCGTAGGCCTCCAGCAGCCGGAGGGTGCTTTTCAGGCGGCCGCCCACATGGTACACCGTCAGGTCGCTGCCCTCGTTGGGTACCTGCGTGGTCATGACCACGATCTTGCCCCGCTCCACGCCGCGGCGCACCGCGTCGTAAAAATCAGTTCCCTCGTATTCCGGCAGACCGCCCACGCCGAAGGACTCGATGATGAGGCCGTCGTGCCGGTCCAGCATGAAGTCGATCAGCTCGCTGGACGTACCGGGGATCAGCTTCAGCAGCCCCACGCGGCTGTCCAGCGCATTATAGAACAGCGGGCGGGGGTAGCAGGCACAGCGCATATATTGCAGCAGGTGGCCGTCCTGCACCACCGCCAGATCGGGGTAGTTCACGCTGGAGAAGGCGTGGAAGCTCTTGGAGCAGGTCTTGCGGGCGCGGGTACCGAGGATCACCTTACCGTTGAACACGATCTGGACGCCGCCGCAGCCCCGGCAGGCATACAAAAACGCATCGGTCAGGTTGCGCTTGGAGTCGGTGCCGTCAAACCAGATGGGCTTCTGCGCGCCGGTGAGCACGATGGGCTTGGGGCTGCCCTGCACCAGATAGCTGAGGGCGGCGGCGGTGTAGGCCATGGTGTCGGTACCGTGGGCGATGACAAAGCCGTCGTAGTCGTCGTAGCGGTCACGAATGGCGGCGGCGATGCCCAGCCAATGCTCCGGCCGGATGTTGGTGCTGTCCAGACTGTACAGCTGGAGGCAGTCCACATGGCAGAGCGCCGCAATGCCGGGAATAAAGGACAACAGCTGCTCCGTGGTCAGCTCCGGTGTCAGGCCAGAGGGCGTCTTTTCGGAGGCAATGGTGCCGCCGGTGCCGATCATCAGGATCTTTTTCATGGTCTATACCTCCCGGTCGTCGATGGCGGCCAGCCCGAAGGCAGCCGCCTGCTCCATCAGACGGCGGGACTGGGGATCATCGCCGCACCTGTCCCGCAAATTTCGGAGGAACAAGCCCCGCAGGGTGTCCTCGCCGCACCTTTCCCACAGCTCCTGCCGGGCCGTGGTCTTATCCCGCACCTGCAGGGCGTAAAAGCGCCCGGCCAGCGCGGTCTCGATCCGCTCCAGACGCACCGGCGCGGCGGGGCTGCCGGTGAGGACGATGCGGCACACGTCCTCGCCCCACCCCTGCGGGATGGCGGCCAAGGCCGTCTCCGCCGGGTCGCCCTCCGTCACGTCCACCTCCATGATGCGGTAGCGGCGGCGGGCAAAGGGGATGAATTGCAGCGCTGCCCCCTCCGGCGACACCTCGCCGGCGAGAAAGCCCTTGTCCCCCAGCTCGTCAAAGCCCCTGCCCTCCAGACAGCCGCAGTAGCCGTATGACACGGTACCGGCGCGGAGAACGCCGGAGCAGCCGTGGACATGACCCAGCGCCAGATAGTGCAGGCCGGATGCGGCCACTGCAGCGGTGGTCAGCGGGCGGTAGCGGCTCTCCGAGCCGGTCAGCTCCCCGTGGATTAGGCCGATATGCACCAGTCCGTCGTCGGGGGCGGTGAAGCCGGACAGCACCCGATCCTCCGTCTCCTCCGGCGCGGTAAAGGCGGCGCCGTGGACGGCGCAGCCGTACTGGGGGAACAGGATGGTCTGCATCCGATCCTCTGTAAAGATATGCACATTGTCAGGCCACAGCGTACGGGCGTAGGCACTGCGGGCGGTGTAGGGATCGTGGTTGCCGGGGGCGATGACCACCTGTCCCCGAAAGCTGCCCAGCGCCTCCGCCAGCAGGCGGGCGGTATCGCCGCCGATGGCGGCGCCGTCAAAGAGGTCGCCTGCCAGCAGCATCAGCTGTATGTCGTGGTCGTTGGCCCAGTCCACCAGACGCTGTACGCTCTCCCGGCTCTCGGCACGGCGCTGGCGAGCCTGCTCCGGCGTCAGGGCGCCGAAGGCACTGTCCAGATGGAAGTCCCCGGCGTGCAGAAGACGTACCATCACGCCTCCTCGTCCTGCCAGCCCTTGCACACATCCACCCACTGGACGAAGTTCTTCCCGCAGCAGCGCTCCAGCTCGTCGCAGGTCAGCTCAATGGCGCTGGCGGCGCTGCCCACAGCGGGGAACACCGTCTCGAACCGCTTCAGGGACACGTCCAGATAGGTCTTGACATCGTCGGGCAGGGCAAAGGGGCATACGCCGCCTACGGCGTGGCCGATGCGCTCCACCGCCTCCTCAGCGGTGAGCATCTTGGCCTTGGCGCCGAAGAAGTGCTTATATTTGCTGTTGTCCACCTTGGCGTCACCGGCGGCCACCACCAGAATGGGGTCCTCCCCCACCTTGAAGCTCAGGGTCTTGGCGATGCGGGCGCCCTCCACGCCCACGGCCAGCGCGGCCAGCTCCACCGTGGCGCTGGACACGTCGAACTCACGGATGCGATCATTGACGCCGTAAGGCGCCAGGTAGGCTTTTACTTTTTCCACAGACATGATGCAGCTTCTCCTTTTATTTGATCTCTATACGCTCCACGCCGGTGCAAAGGCCGGTGTCGCTGTTTAACGTAAAAATGCAGCCCTGCGCCGCGCAGGGGCCGTCCGCCGCCTGATAGCGGCCGGGCTGCCCGCCCAGAAAGAACTCCATGGACTGCTCCGGCCGGACGCCCAGCACGGACTCCACCGGGCCGGTCATGCCCAGATCGGTGACGTAGCCGGTACCCTTGGGGAACACCCGGGCATCGGCGGTAGGCACATGGGTGTGGGTGCCCCACAGGGCCGAGACGCGGCCATCCAGATAGTAGGCCATGGCCAGCTTCTCGCTGGTGGCCTGCGCGTGGAACTCCACCAGCGTGAAGGTGGGCTTGTCCAGTGTCTTCAGCAGACGATCCGCCGTGATAAAGGGGTTGTCGGCGTTGAAATCCAAGACGCAGCGGCCGATGAGCACCAGCACCGCCACGGAGAACGCGCCGCAGTCATAGACGGCGCAGCCGCGGCCGGCGGCGCGGCCCGTAAAGTTGGCAGGGCGCAGGATGTAGCGGTTCTCGTCCAGAAACGGGGCGATCTGGGGCTTGCCGAAGGTGTGGTTGCCCAGCGTGACCACATCGGCGCCGGCGGCCAGCAGATCCTCCGCCTGCGCCCGGGTCAGGCCGGTACCGGAGATGTTCTCCCCGTTGACCACGGTGAAGTCGATGCGCTGTTCCCGCTTGAAGGCGCGCAGCTTCTTTTCCAGCAGCGCAAGTCCCGTCTCGCTGGCCACGTCGCCCAGCGCTAAAACACGGTATTCCATGGTTTTTCCTCCTTTGAGGTCAGTCGTTCCAGCCCAGTATCTTCGTGAGCTGGCGGTTGGCATAGTAGTACGCGGAGGCCGGATAGTTCCGCAGGTTGGCGGTGTTGGAGCACAATAGATAGTCCACGGTCTGCCCCGCCTCATCGGTAAGCACACTGCAGATCAGGGTAGTATGGTTCCGCGGCTTCTCCACGCCCATGGTGATGATATCCCCCACCTCGCCGGTGAAATAGGGCGCGTCCACCACCGCCACAAGGCCGGAGCCGGTATGCTCGGCCGCCAGATCGAGGAAGCCGCCTACATTGACCCACGGCAGCGAGACGCTGCGGCTGCTGTTGTAGAACCAGCCGTCCTCATAGCCGCCGGGGAGGGCGGGGATACCGCCGGCGGTCAGCACCTGTGAGCCGAAGTTCATGCAGTTGCCGCCCACGTCGTCATAGGCCTTATAGGACGGGTTGCGCTTGGCGCTGTATGTCAGCATATAGTCCAGCGCGGCGGCGCGGTCGTAGTCGTGATCCCATGTGACGGCGGGCGTCCACGGCTCGCGGTGATCCGTCCGCCGCGCCTCGATGCACGCCAGCAGCAGCGGCAGGTTGCGGTCGGTATCGGTATCGTCGTCATAGTCGGCGTTGTAATAGGGGTTGTCGTCGGAGTCGTGGGTCACGATGCGCCAGCGGTCGCCGCTGATGCGCCGGAGCTGAAAATCGTGCTGCACGTTCCACTGCTCGGAGGGCAGCCCGTCCAGTCCGGCAAAGTAGACCACGCTGCTCTCCAGCACCGTCAGCTCCGCCGTGTCGCCGTCCTGCGTCAGCTCCGTGCAGCGCAGGGAGTAGCTGTACGACTCGGCGTGGAGGTCGATAGGCGCCATCCGCCGGATGGCCGCCAGCGTGCGCCAGACCGTCCTGTGGTAGGCGGACTGGGCGTGATCGGTAAACAGGGCGGCGGGGTCGATGACCTGCAAATTGCAGACGGACTGGTAGTAGCAGTCCATGAAGTCCAGCAGCAGAAGCTCCTGCCCGGTGGTCATGCCGTGGGCAGCTGCGCCGGAAATGCGCTCGAACGCGGCGCTGACCGGCTGCGGCTCACCGCCCCAGACGGACTTGTGCTGCCGCGTCCAGACCTCCGTCTCCGGCACGGTATCGATCACATCCACCGGCTCGGTCGTCTCCTCCGGCACAGGGTCGTCCCCCACGATGGTCAGGCAGCCGGACAGCGACAGTGCCGCCGCCAGCAGCAGGATCAGCAGGATCAGGCGTTTCATCGGCGCGGCACCTCCCTTTCTTTCACCTAAAGGGTATTATAGCAAAAGAAGCTCCGGAGTGCAACGCGCTCCGGAGCTTGTAGGGGTCTTTATTTTGCGTATTCCACGACCTTCGTCTCCCGCAGGACATGGACCTTGATCTGTCCGGGATACTCCAGCTCGTTTTCGATGCGCTTGGCCAGCTCCCGTGCCAGAATGACCATCTCGTCCTCGGACACCTGCTCGGGCTTGACCATGACGCGAACCTCGCGGCCCGCCTGAATGGCGTAGCTCTTCTCCACGCCGGGATAGGTGCCGGTGATCTCCTCCAGCTTCTCCAGACGCTTGATGTAGTTCTCCAGATTCTCGCGGCGAGCGCCGGGACGTGCGGCGGAAATAGCATCGGCCGCCTGTACCAGACAGGCCACCAGCGTCTTGCACTCCACGTCGCCGTGGTGCGCCTGAATGGCGTGGATGATGTCTTCCTTCTCCCGGTACTTGCGGGCGTACTCCACGCCCAGCGCCACATGGGTACCCTCGAACTCGTGGTCAAGGGCCTTGCCGATATCGTGGAGCAGACCGGCGCGCTTGGCAGCCTGTACGTCGGCACCCAGCTCGGCGGCCATCATGCCGGCGATGTGGCTGACCTCGATAGAGTGCTGCAGCACGTTCTGGCCGTAGCTGGTGCGGTAATGCAGGCGGCCCAGCAGCTTCTGCAGCTCGGGGTGCAGGCTGCGGACGCCGGTTTCCAGCACGGCGCGCTCGCCCTCGGCACGGATGACGCCGTCCACCTCGCGGCGGGCCTTCTCCACCATCTCCTCAATGTGGGTGGGATGGATGCGGCCGTCGGCGATGAGCTTCTCCAGCGCCAGACGCGCCACCTCGCGGCGAACCGGCTCAAAGCAGGAGACGGTAATGGCCTCCGGGGTATCGTCGATGATGAGATCGGCGCCGGTCAGCGTCTCCAGTGTCCGGATGTTGCGGCCCTCGCGGCCGATGATGCGGCCCTTCATCTCGTCATTGGGCAGGGGTACCACACTGACGGTGATCTCAGCCACATGGTCGGCGGCACAGCGCTGGATAGCGGTGGCCACGATCTCACGGGCGCGCTGGTCGGCCTCGTCCTTGGCACGGGCCTCGATCTCCTTGATCTTCAGCGCCGTCTCATGGGTGACCTCGGACTCCACCTGTGCGATCAGGTAGTCCTTGGCCTGCTCCGCCGTAAAGCCGGAGATGCGCTCCAGCATTTCGGTCTGGCTGCGCTTGATGAGCTTGATCTCCTCCTGCTCCTTATCGGCGGCGGCGTGCTTTTGAGCCAGCGCCTCCTCCTTCTTTTCGATCATCTCGGTCTTATGATCGAGATTTTCTTCTTTCTGCTGTAAACGGCGCTCCTGCTTCTGCTGCTCGGCGCGGCGTTCCTTGACTTCCTTCTCGTACTCGCTGCGGTTTTTCAAAATCTCTTCTTTCGCTTCGAGAAGTGCTTCCCGTTTTTTGTTTTCAGAGCTCTTGATGGCCTCGTTGACGATACGCAGAGCCTCCTGCTCGGCGTCTTCGATCTTGCGCTGGTCGTTCTTCGCCTTGCGCCGCTGGATCAGCAGACAGCCCACAAAGCCCAGAACGAGGGCAACAGCGAACGAGAGGACTGCCACGATCCAGCCAGTAGTGGTCATGGTACATTCCTCCTATGTTGTGATGGGTTTTATTGTGCGGCACAAAATGTGCCAATAGAAAATAATCGAAAGGGACCCCTGTCCTCCCGATAATAATCCTATACAATAGTAAACATATTATGGTCAACTGTCAAGGGCAAACGGCAAAAATCCCCGGTGTTTTTTGGGCAGTTTCTCGATTTTGCCAACAACCGGCGGCTACTGGATATATGCGGCGGCGGCATAGCCCAGCTGTCCCTCCCGGCCCACGCTGTACCACTGGCCGGTGCGGCCGTAGACCGTCACCGCCGTGCCGGACGGCAGCTGCGCGACGATCCTCCCCGACGGGGACGGATATTCCCGCAGATTCAGGCTCCCCGACTGGGTGCGTACCGTGCCGCGCCACGGCGTAATGGGCGTGATGAACGGCAGACCGAAATACTCCGTCAGGGACAATACAAGGTTGGCGGCGATGGACTGGACGCTGCTTTGTATCCAGCGGGCATCGGCGTAGTTGTCGTGGTATCCCAGCTCCAGCAGCACGGCGGGCATCCGGGGCTGCCGCACCTCCCCCAGCGTGGTGGTGGAGCGGGCATAGACCTTCTCCGGCAGTGGGTAGATGGTCTGGAGATTCCGCACGAAGATGTCGGCGGCACGCTGGCCGTTGGCGCTGCCGGGGTAGTAGAAGGCGATGATGCCCCGGATGAAGCCCTCCCGGCTGCCGTCGGTGCTGGCGTTGGAGTGAAGCGCCAGGTAGAAGTCGTAGTCCCCGGCGTTGCCCCGCCGGATAGAGCTGGCAGCCGTCATCTCCGGCGTGTTGCGCCCGAAGCGGATGGTGTTGGCGGTGAGATACGGCTCCATGGCGTCGGCGATGAGGTTCATGAAATACTCCTCGCTGCCCGCGCCGGTGATATACGGATTGTATTCCTGCGTGCTGGGACTTAGAAATACACTTGGCATGGTCATTCCCCTTTCATCGAATGTCATCACCACATTTATATGGAAAACATCGGGAAGATGTGTTATCATGTTGCCCACGAAATGAAAGGCGGTATGTACCATGAAAGCTGCACGTCCCTATCCCAAGATCATCATTACCCCCAAGGGGGAGGCCGCGCTGACCGGCGGACACCCGTGGGTCTACGAGGGCGAGGTCACCGCCGTGGACGACGCGGTGGAGGACGGCGGGCTGGTGGACGTGGTGAGCCGCCGGGGCAGCTGGCTGGGCTGTGGGTTCTACAACAGCCGCTCCAAGATCCGGGTGCGGCTGGTGAGCCGCAACGCCAACGACGACTTCTCCGACGCCTTCTGGGAGCGGCGCATCCGCTACGCCTGGGAGTATCGCAAGACGGTGATGGGCGAGACGGACAGCCGCTGCTGCCGCGTGATCTTCGGGGAGGCTGACCTGTTCCCCGGTCTGACGGTGGACCGGTTTGAGAGCGTGCTGGTGACCCAGACGCTGAGTCTGGGCATGGAGCGCATCAAGCCTCGCCTGTTCCCCCTGCTGGCCAAGGTGCTGCGGGAGGATGGGCAGGATATCCGGGGCATCTACGAGCGCAACGACGTGGCCATCCGCGAGCTGGAGGGCATGGCGCAGGGCAAGGGCTGGTATCCCCTGCCCGGCGAGACACCGCCGTCGCAGACAACGGTGGACATCGTGGAAAATGGCATCCGCTACACCGTGGATTTTGAGAACGGCCAAAAGACCGGCTTCTTCCTGGATCAGAAGTACAACCGTCTGGCGGTGTCCCGTCTTGCCAAGGGACGGACGGTGCTGGACTGCTTCACCCACACCGGCTCCTTCGCCCTCAACGCTGCGCGGGGCGGCGCGGCCCACGTCACCGCCGTGGACGTATCGGAGTTCGCGGTACAGTGCGCGGCGGAAAACGCCCGCCGCAACGGGCTGGACGGCGTTATGGACTGCATGGCGGCCAACGTATTCGACCTGCTGCCCCAGCTGGAAAAGCAGCCGCGAAAATACGATTTCATCATCCTCGACCCGCCCGCCTTCACCAAGAGCCGCAAAACCGTAGCCAGCGCCATGACCGGCTATAAGGAGATCAACTACCGGGCCATGAAGCTGCTGCCCCGGGGCGGCTACCTCGCCACCTGCTCGTGCAGCCACTTCGCCACGGAGGAGCTGTTCATCAAGATGCTGCGCAGCGCTGCCCGGGACGCGGGGGTACAGCTGCGGCAGATCGAGGCGCGGCAGCAGTGCGCCGACCACCCCATTCTCTGGGGCGTGGAGGAGACGAATTACCTGAAATTCTTTATCTTTCAAGTGATCTGAAACGCAAAAGAACACCGGCTCAAAGGCGGGTGTCCGTAACACAGTTAACAGCTACCGTAGTTTGATCTGCGGTGGCTGTGCTTGCGTTCTGTGCTGTTATGCGATAATATGAAGCCGAACAAATTTACAAATCAGAATTTACCTCAATTCGCTGTTTGTGAGGAAGACTTCTCACAGGAAAGGCGATATCCTCTCTGAGGAGGTGCAGAACAATGGATCAAATGAAAATCGGAAGGTATATCGCACTCCTTCGCCGACAGGCAGGACTCACGCAAGAGAAACTGGGCGAGAAACTAGGTGTAACGAACAAAACCATTTCTCGCTGGGAAAATGGAAACTATATGCCAGACATCGAAATGTTTGGGCTGCTTGCCAAGGAGTTTCATGTCAGCATCAACGACTTGCTGGCAGGAGAAAAAATACCAGATGAGGACTTCCGACAAAAGGCAGACGAAAATATTATCGCAGTAGCGGCATCAAGCGCTTTTTCTTTCGATGAGCGCAAGACTTATTTCAAAAAGAAATGGCGTAAAGAACATATATCACTTTTCGTAATTATTGGACTTATTTTGATTGCTGCCTTGATAATTCCGTTTGTAATTCATAAGCCTTGGCTTATAAGCTTATTACCTATACTTGCAGTTGCTGGGCACTGTTATCAGCACAATAAGATGATGATTTATGTGGAGAATAATCTATATCATTGATGAAATCAATTTCTATTTGTCGAACAGATACAACGGTACAACGGCGCACTTCTATACAGGTACTCCCCGTATGTGTGCTCCGTGAGACCGAACAGTCCGGACACCTGAATGTCCGGACTGTTTTGCGTCATTATGTTCCGAACAAAGGACTGCGTCCCTTGCGCTGCTTTGCAGCTATTCTTGTTGACATTAACTGTCTTACGAACACCGGCTCAATGAGCCGGTGTTCTTTTGCGTTTATCAGGCGGCGGGCGTCTTCTCCGGTGTCTCGGTGCCTTCCTCCGCCCGCTCGTCGATGGTCACAGGATCGTGTGCCGCGATGCGGGTAACGCTGTCGGCGGTGAAGATGGTACCCTCGCCCTCGGCGTACCGAATGGCAACGCTGTCGCCCACGTTGAAGATGACCGCCTCCGGCTGCACCGCGGCGGAGATGACGTAGTAGGTGTCGCCGCTGTTCAGACGCAGGTAGTACAGGGTGTTGCCGTCCACCACGGCGGAACGGATGTCCTCAATAACCCCCGTGATCTCCCCCTGCCCCACGGTGGGCAGCTGGGCCGCGTCGCCGGAGACAAGGCCTTTCTCCGCCAGAATGCGGCGGTAGTTGGCTTCGCAGGCAGCCACGGTGTCGCCGGTGGCGACGATCTGGTACTGGCTGACGTTGACCATGGCGTACATCTTCACCAGCTGCGCCGCGTCCTTCAGTGCCATGAAGTAGGTGGGCTGGTCGGAGATATTCAGCAGCAGCGGGAAGGTGGCTGTGTACTTCATCTGCTGCACCTGTCCCTCGGCGCTGTCCATGGCGGAGTACTCCTTGGCGCCGGCTACCAGATAAAATCGCGTCTCCTTGGTGCGCTGGTTGGACAGGATAAAGCCGATATTGGACTGGTCAGACACCACGGAGGTGACGCCGGTGTACATATACACATCGTCCCCGATGGCGATATAGTTATAGCCCTCGGTGGTGACGGTGACATCCCGCTGGCCAAACAGGGAGTTGATGAAGCCGTTGACATAGGTGCCGTGGTAGTCGTACTGCTGCATGATCAGCTCGGCGGTAAAGACGTGATCCACCCAGTTGGGTACGCTGCCCGCCTCATAGTAGGCGCTCTCGCCGGTGACGGCGTTGACCAGCACCGCGCCCACGATGTCCCGGCCGCCGAACAGGCCGATGGTGTGGCTGACGCGGGGACAGACCCACCACGGGTCGCCGTTCTCGTCGATCTCGAAGGCGGGATCGTCAAACATGAAGGTGGGGTAGCGGAACCGCAGATGCCGGTACAGGTTGCGGCTGAAATGCTCGGCAGTGGTATAGTGGATCCCCTCATCCAGCCGCACCACTTCCACGTTCTGGGTGACCATGTCGATGATGAGGTAGGCGGGCAGACCCTGGGCGCGGTTGTTCAGCCACTTGATAATGTCGCCGTACCGCAGGGGCGTCACCCGGACGGGGCGGCCCTGATAGTTGATCTGGGTATAATCCTCCGCCACCTCGAACTGGGACACCATATCCGCCAGCTCGCCCAGCTTGCGGTCGCCCAGCTTCATGGCGGACTGTGCGTCCAGCATGGGGATCTGGTCGTAGCTGATCTCCTCCACCTCCGTGGCGAAGTCGCCGTCCTCCACCGTCAGCAGATCCCGGTAGCTGCCGGCGCGGAACAGCTGCCAGCCCAGCACGGCGCCTACCAGCGCGGTGGCGGCAAGCCCTATGGCAACGATAAACGGGATGGTGCATTGCTTCTTCAAAAAGCCCACATAGCCCTTGACGCCGTCGCCCTGAAAGCCGGAGGTCAACACGGCGCACACGGCGTACACGGCGCAGCTCAGCAGCGCGAAAATGTAAAATTCCTCGCTTTTCAGGTTGATGGGCGGCAGCACCACATAGTAGTACACGGCGGCGAAGACCAGCGTCACCGCCAGATTCAGCAGCGTGCGGCCCAGCGGCGTTCCCACAGGCTTGCGCGCCTTTTTGGGACGGGGCTGACGGCCGAAGCCCTGAAAGTTGGGATCGTTCCAGTTGATGTTCATAGGCAGTTTCCTTTCTGTATCAGTTTGCGATTTGGGGATAGTATACCCCATCGCGGCGGATTTGTACAGAGGGCAGCTTCGCGGTATGTGCGCGAGATTGTCTCCGACGGCAGGGGATATTCCGCGCTGCGGCGCGGGTCACTTTTGGCCGCAGTCCCAAAAGTGACCAAAAGGACTGCTTAAACCCTGCGGTTTCAAGACTTCCGCCGCGCCCCGCACATTGCCCCTTGCCATTCTGCGTTCCACGCGAGCGGTACAGAGCGCAAGCCACCCGAAATGCGGCATTGACCTGCTCCTATCCCCGCTGCCGCTGGGCTTGTGAAATGTAGAACTGCGCACCGGCGCATTTCAGGGCAAAAGCGGCAGCGCACAGAGAAATACGTCGATTCCACGTTTCGGACGGATCAGAACGCACCGGCCAGCGGCGAAAGGAAATCCAAAAACCATTGGTTTTTGGCGGCGTTCTTTCCCCCATTTCTTTCGCTGCTGAAAGAAATGGGGCCGTCGGAGACAATCCCGCGCCAAGGCGCGGAACATCCCCCTCCCTCGTTCAAAAATTGTTTACACTTTTGGTCAAGAAAAGTCAAAAATAGGTGTTGACAATCAAAATGAACGTGCTATACTATGCTCAAGGTCAAAGAAAGGCAAAGTCAAAACCGATTTTGTGGAAAGGTGGAATGTGCGCATGGGCATCTCTGATATCATCGCCGGATTCATTCAACAGGAGCTGGAGGAGGCCGGCGGTGCGCTGGAGCTTCAGCGCAGCGATCTGGCGCAGCGGTTCAACTGCGTGCCAAGTCAGATCAACTACGTCATGTCCACCCGCTTCTCCCCCGAGCGCGGCTACATTGTGGAATCGCGGCGGGGCGGCGGCGGCTACATCCGCATCACGCGGGTGCAGGTGGACCGGCAGACGCTGTTGATGCACGTTATCAATTCCATCGGCGGCACGCTGGATCACGCCAGCGCACGGGCCATCACCCAGAATCTGGTGGAATCCGAGGCTATCAGCCGGGAGCTGGGGCAGGCGCTTCTGTCCGCCACCGGCGAGCAGGCGCTGCACTCCGTCGCCAGGGAGCAGCGCAACACGCTGCGGGCCGATATTTTTAAGCAGATCCTGATCCATTCGGTCTGATTTTTCAGCAAGGAGGTTACGATTATGAGATGTGATCGTTGTGGAAAGAACGAGGCTACGTTCTACTATAAGAGCAATATCAACGGCAAGGTGACGCAGATTCACCTTTGCCCCCAGTGTGCGGAGGAGCTGGGCTACACCGATTCCTTCCGCTCCGCCGGTATGACCGGCGGTCTGTTCGGAGATTTCTTCTCCCGTCCCTTCGGGATGCTGGAGCCGTTCTTCAATGGGTTTGGCTCCCGGATGCTCACCGAGTTCCCCGAACCGGTGGACGTACTGGGGCAGGCGCGGGAGAGCGTGCCGGCCGCAGAGGAACACAGCGACCTGCTGCCCAAGGACGAGCAGGACGCGCTGACCAAGCAGCGCAAGCGCAACGCGCTGCAAATGCAGCTGAATCTGGCAGTGGAGGCGGAGCATTTCGAGGAAGCCGCCAAGCTGCGGGATGAGCTGCGGGCGCTGGAGCAATAAGTCCGGCGCGAAACACCATAGCTAAGAGAGGAAGTGCTATTTTATGAGCGAGAATAAATTCACCCCCCGGGCCGAGGAGGCCCTGCGTCTGAGTCAGGAAGCGGCGGAGGAGATGGGCCACGGCTACGTTGGCTCCGAGCATCTGCTGCTTGGTCTGATCCGTGAGGAGGAGGGCATTGCCCACCGTGTCCTCAGTGAATATGGTGTCACCGATGAGATGGTCTGCGACGTGCTGCAGCGCAGCGTGGGCAAAGGCTTGTCCGGCACCGCGCCCAGTCAGGGTCTGACCCCCCGCGCCAAGAGCGTGGTGGAGCTGGCTGTGTCCGAGGCCGCCCGTATGGGCAGCAGCTACATCGGCACGGAGCATCTGCTGATGGGCATTCTCCGCGAGGGCGGCAACATGGCGCTGCGCATCCTGCGCACCATGGGCGTCGACCCCAAGAAGATGTACAGCAGCATCGTGCAGAAGCTGAACGACACGCCCCACACCGTGACCAGCGGCGCGTCCACCGCCAACCGCGAGTCCGATAAGAAGAACAAGACCCTTGCCGAGTTCACCCGCGACCTCACCGAGGCCGCACGCGCCGGCAAGCTGGACCCCGTCATCGGCCGTGAGAAGGAGATCCAGCGGGTCATCCAGATCCTGTCCCGCCGCACCAAGAACAACCCCGTTCTCATCGGTGAGCCCGGCGTCGGCAAGACCGCCATCGCCGAGGGTCTGGCCGAGCGCATCGCCTCCGGCGATGTGCCTGAGGAGCTGCTGGACAAGAAGATCCTGTCCCTCGACCTCAGCGGCATGGTGGCCGGCACCAAGTACCGCGGCGAGTTTGAGGAGCGTATCAAGAACACACTGGCCGAGGTGAAGAAGGCCGGCAATGTGATCCTGTTCATCGATGAGCTGCACACCATCGTGGGCGCCGGCTCCGCCGAGGGCGCCGTGGACGCCGCCAACATCATCAAGCCGGCTCTTGGCCGGGGCGAGATCCGTGTCATCGGCGCCACCACCCTCAACGAGTACCGCAAGTACATTGAGAAGGACGCCGCGCTGGAGCGCCGGTTCCAGCCCGTCACCGTGGGTGAACCTACGCCGGAGGCCACGCTGGAGATCCTGAAGGGTCTTCGCGACAAGTACGAGGCTCACCACAAGCTGACCATCACCGATGAGGCGCTGGAGGCTGCCGTGCAGCTGTCCAAGCGGTATATCGGCGACCGGTTCCTGCCGGACAAGGCCATCGACCTGATGGACGAGGCCGCGTCGCAGGTGCGTATGACCGCGGAGGCCTCCTCCCCCGACCTAAAGGCGCTGGAGGAGAAGATCACCGCCCTGCATCGGGAGAAGACCGAGGCCGTGGCGGCGCAGGACTTCGAGAAGGCCGCGCAGCTTCGCGACATTGAAAAGAACTATCAGGAGCAGGTGGAGATCGAGCGGGACAACTGGCGCAAGCAGCTGGCGCAGAACCGCGGCAATGTCACCGCCGACGATGTGGCCAAGGTGGTGGCCGGCTGGACCGGCATCCCCGTCACCCGTCTCACCGAGGACGAGAGTATGCGTCTTCTGAAGCTGGAGGAGAAGCTCCACCAGCGCGTGGTGGGACAGGATGAGGCCGTCAACGCGGTGGCCAAGGCCATCCGCCGCAGCCGTGTGGGTCTGAAGGATCCCAAGCGGCCCATCGGCTCGTTCCTGTTCCTCGGCCCCACCGGTGTGGGCAAGACCGAGCTGTGCAAGACGCTGGCTGAGGCCATGTTCGGCGATGAGAACGCCATGGTGCGTATCGATATGTCCGAGTACATGGAGAAGCACACCGTCTCCCGTCTGGTAGGCTCGCCTCCCGGCTATGTGGGTCACGAGGAGGGCGGCCAGCTCACCGAAAAGGTGCGCAGAAAGCCCTACTCCGTGGTGCTGTTCGATGAGATCGAAAAGGCCCACGAGGATGTGTGGAACATCCTGCTGCAAATTCTGGAGGACGGCATTGTCACCGACTCCCAGGGCCGCAAGGTGGACTTCAAGAACACCATCATCGTCATGACCTCCAACGTGGGCGCCAAGAACATCACCGCCGACGCGGCGCGCCTTGGCTTCGACGGCAGTGAGAAGGGCGAGAAGGAGTCCGAGGAGGTGCGCTTCGACCGTATCCGCGACGCCGTGATGGCCGACCTGAAGCGGACGTTCCGCCCTGAGTTCCTGAACCGTATCGACGAGATCATCGTATTCCGTCAGCTGACGGAGGACAACATCCGCCAGATCGCCCGCCGTATGCTGGACGTTACCGGCGCACGCATGGCCCAGCAGGGCATCACGCTGGCAGCGGACGACGACGCCGTGGCCGAGCTGGCCCGGGACGGCTTCGATCCCCAGTATGGCGCACGTCCCCTGCGTCGTGCCATTCAGAGCATGGTGGAGGACGCCGTGGCCGAGAAGATGCTGGAGGGTCAGCTGAAGTCCGGCGACACCGCCCACGTGCGGCTGCGGGACGGCAAGGTGGTCATCGAGAGCGAGGCGGCGCCCGCCGCCGAAGCCCCCGCCGAGACGCCTAAGACCCCTGCGGAGAAATAAAGCAAAAAGGAAGCACCCAAAAGGGTGCTTCCTTTTTGCGTAGGGTGCCGTTCAAGCGGTCATATACGCCGCAGGCAGTCTGAAAACGGCAGAAAAAATACGTCCGGCAAGGCCGGACGTATTTTTTGTTCTCTTTGCAGCTTACAGCCGGGCCAGCGCCTGCTCCAGATCGGCGATGATGTCCTCGGCGTTCTCCAGACCCACCGACAGGCGGATCAGACCTGCGGGAATGCCGGAGGCCGCCAGCTCCTCCTCGGTGTAGGTGGAGTGGGTCATGGACGCGGGGTGCTCGATCAGCGTCTCCGCGTCACCCAGAGACACGGCCACCGTGATCAGATGCAGGGCGTTGACCAGCTTGACGCCGGCGGCGCGGCCGCCCTTGACCTCGAAGGACAGCATACCGCCGAAGTCCCGCATCTGGCGGGCGGCGATGTCGTGTCCCTCGTGGTTGGCCAGACCGGGATAGTAGACCTTCTCCACGGCAGGGTGCTGATCCAGGAACTCCGCCACAAGGCGGGCATTGAGACAGTGCTTCTGCATCCGGATCTCCAGCGTCTTCAGGCCGCGGAGGATGAGGAAGGCGGAGAAGGGATCCATCACCGCGCCGGTCATGTCCTTCAGGCCAAACATCCGCACCTCGTTGCAGAACGCGGCGGAGCCCACCACGAAGCCCGCGATCACGTCGCCGTGGCCGTTGAGGTACTTGGTGGCGGAGTGTACCACCACGTCGGCGCCCAGCGCCAGCGGGTTCTGGAGATAGGGGGAGGCAAAGGTGTTGTCGCACACCACCTTGATGTCCTTATTGTAGCCGTGGGCCACAGCCGCCACGGCGGCGATATCGGTGATCTTCAGGTTGGGGTTGGCGGGCGTCTCCAGATAGACGGCGCAGGTATTGGGCTTCAGCGCCGCCCGCACCGCGTCCAGATCGGCAGTGTCCACAAAGGTGACCTCCACGCCGTAGCGGGTCATGCCGTGGTTCAGCAGGGCGAAGGTGCAGCCGTACAGGGTGCCGTCGGCCACGATGTGCTTGCCGGCGGCGGCGATGCTCCACAGGCAGGAGGAAATAGCGCCCATGCCGGAGGCCGCGGCCACACAGGCCTCGCCGCCCTCCAGCGCCGCCACCTTGCTCTCCAGCACGGAGACGGTGGGATTGCCCAAGCGGGTGTAGATGTAGCCGCCCTCCTCGCCGGCAAAGCGGCGGCCGCCCTGCTCACAGCTGTCAAATACGAAGGTGGACGTCTGGAAAATGGGTGTGGTCAGCGCGCCGTACTGGGAGTCCTTGACGTTGCCTGCGTGGATCGCTTTGGTACCGAAGCCGAAGTTCTGATCGTTCATATACGCATCCTCCTCATCATAGCGGGCCGCCGCAGCGGCAGTTTCATAGTACTTTTACACTCTAAAAGTACCACAAACACCGCAGGGACTGGTATTTCTAAAATTCCATGGCCTGATATCTATATTTTAGATAACCGAGACGGTGCATAAAGTACCATCTCCCCTGTAAAGAATATATAAATCGAGAGAATTCGCCATTCCATTTGCGAAATAAGGCAAAGTATCCAAGCATATTTCGCCAGTGCGCCGCATAGACTGTTGAAATCGCATTATAACCATTTCCAATAGTAGAAAAATAGGCGCAGAAGCGAGGACAGATGGTTGCCATTTTCGGCAGAATGTGGTATAAGTGTATGCAGAACGCACCCCCGGCTCTGTCCGGACGGCATTAATTATCATGTTCAGGAGGGTCACACCATGAAAAAGATCATTGCTACCACCAACGCCCCCGCCGCCATCGGCCCCTATTCTCAGGCTATCGACTGCGGCAGCTTCCTTGTCACCTCCGGCCAGGTGCCTTTTGACCCCGCCACCGGCGAGTTCGTCCCCGGCGGCATCACCGAACAGACCCGTCAGGTGCTGACCAACGTGAAGGCCATTCTGGAGGCCGCCGGTCTCACCATGGACAACGTGGTCAAGACCACCGTGTTCCTGCAGAACATGAGCGACTTCGCCGCCATGAACGCGGTATACGCCGAGTTCTTCACCGAGGGTCAGTATCCCGCCCGCTCCGCCGTGGAGGTGGGCGCTCTGCCCCGCGGCGCGCTGGTGGAGATCGAGACCATCTGCGTCAAGTAACTGCACATCCGCACAAAAGCAGGCCGCATCCCAGTGGGATGCGGCCTGTTCGTTACAGTTCCTCGCCGATCTCGGCGAGGCTGCGGGTCAGAATGGTCACAAACTTTTCTCCCGTCTCCGTCAGCGGCACGGAACGCGGCTTGATGTAGCCAAGGCGCATCTCGCGGACAGAGCCGGTCAGCGGAATGGTCAGCAGCCGGTCATCGCCGTACCCCTCCGGCATAACGCCGCTGCCGGTGGAGACGCAGTTGGTGTGGGCGATCACGTTGTACGCCGTGGCCCGGTCGCTGACACAGACTACCTGATCGAACTGGGCGCCGGTACCCACCACCGCCTCCTCCGCGTACTGGTAATTGCTGTCGGACTGGGTGAACACCACATAGGGGTAGGCGTACAGCTGCTCCAGCCGCACCGACGGCTCCGACGCCAGCGGATGACCCCGGCGCATGAACACGCGGGGGCGCAGCTTCGCCAGCTGGAAGAATTCCAGATCCTTCTCCCGCAGGATGCGCCCGATGAAATGCTCCGTCATGTCAGAGACGAAGATGACGCCCAGCGCGCTCTGGCGGCGGAACACCTCGTCGATGACGGCGGCCATCTCCATCTCCTTGAAGCTCACCTGAATACGCGGCTCCTCCAGCAGGTGGAGGTACTCCACAAACGCCTTGGCGCAGAAGGGATAGCGCTGGGACGCCACGGAGAGCGCCACCCGGTTCTCCGCCTTGCGCTCGCTGTAATAGCGGGTGATGCGGCCGCTGCGCTCTACGATGGGCGCGATCTGCATCACCAGCTCCCGTCCATCCTCCGTCAGCACCACGCCCCGGTTGCTGCGGCGGAAAATGGTGATGCCCAGTTCCTTCTCCACCTCTAAAATGGCGGTGGACAGCGCCGACTGGGATATGAACAGATCCTGCGCCGCTCGGTTCATGGAGCCGCAGCGCTCCACCTCCAGAATGTAGCGCATCTGCAAAAGCGTCATCTCCACCCCTCCTTTTCCCCAGCATACAGGAAGCAGCGGCATTTTGCAAGAAAAAGGCGGTATTCGATTGACACGACACGCTATTTCGATTATAATTTCTCTGGTGGTCGAGCCGCCAAGTATCATCTGACAAGAAAGGAAAATCATCATGAAAAAATTGACCGCACTCCTACTGGCACTGACACTGGCACTGGGTCTTACCGCCTGCGGCAGCAACGAAAGTACGCGGCTCGTGGGCACATGGCAGTGTGTGATGGATATCACAAAGCAGATCGACACAGAGATCAGCGATGCACTGGACACCGAGTATGCCTCCGAGGTACCCATGCAGATGTTCCTCACCGCCGTGTTCAACGAGGACGGTACCTTCACCTTAGGTGTAGACGTCACCGCCACCGTCGCCTCCTTCACCGCGTATATACAGGCGATGAAACCCGCCATTGTGGAGCTGAGCTATCAGGAGGCAGAAAAGCAAGGCATGACCCGCAAGGAGTATGACGAGGCGCTGGCTCAGATCGGTCTCACTGCGGACGGTCTGGTAGACAGCATCCTGTCCGCCTTTGACATCAGCACCCTGCTGGGCGACCTCGACAGCGATATCATCGCCGGCAGCTACAAGACTGAAAAGGACCGGCTGTACCTGAGCGAGAACGACAGCGGCTTTACGGCCGAGGAATCCGTGGGATACACCCTCAGCGGCAGCACCATGACGTGGAACGACGACAACGCCCTGCTGGCGGATCTGGAGGATATGGGTATCTCCTCCTCGCTGAAGTGGGTGAAGAAGTAAATACGCGCAAAAAAGGACAGCCCTGCCGGGCTGTCCTTTTTTTGCACACAGAATGGCTTAGTCGCCCATGGGTGCGCCGCAGTGGGGGCAGAACTTATCCTCGCTGACCGCGCCGCAAACGGGGCAGACCTTGACGCCGATCGTCTCCTCCTCCACAACGGGTTCCGCCTTGTAGGCGGCCTTCTCCGCCTCCATCTCGGCGATGTGCGCCTTGGACGCGTTGACGGCGGCCACCACATCCTTCACGGCATCGGGGATCTCGCCGGTGTACTCGGAGATAAACCACTCGCCGATGGCGCGGTAATTCTTCTCCAGCTCACGCTGCTCGCTGAGGATGGCCATATTCAGTTTGGCGGTATTCGTGGCGGTCTTTGCCTTATCCGCGGCGACCTCCGCCAGATCCTTCGCCTTATCCACGGCAATGTCGGCGTAGCCCTGTGCCTTCTTGCTCAAGCTGTTCAGGTTGTCCAGAATGCTCATGATGGTTCTCCTTTCAAATATTGGTGTTCTATTGGTGCTTAGTATACCGCGTTTTTTCCGCCGATGCAAGCGGACATTGCCGAAATTTACACACTGTTCATGGGGTGCTCAGTGCTCGATCCAGTCCGCCGCCCGGGACACCGCCCGCTTCCAAAGCCGGTAGCTCCGGTCGCAGTCCGCCTGCGTCCCCTCCGGCAGGAACACCCGCTGGCTGCGGCGCAGGGTCTTCAGCTCCTCCAGATCCCGCCAGACGCCGCAGCTCAGACCCGCCAGCGCCGCCGCGCCGAAGGCGGTGGTCTCCACCATCTCCGGACGATCCACCGGGATACGCAGCAGATCCGCCTGCATTTGCAGCAGGATATCGGACACACTGGCGCCGCCGTCCACCCGCAGCATGGTGATGTCGCACCCGGCGTCCTGCCGCATGGCCATCATCAGGTCGGTGACCTGATAGGCAATGCACTCCAGCACGGCACGGGCCAGATGCCCCCGGCCGGTGCCTCTGGTGATGCCCAGCACCGCACCCCGGGCGTACATATCCCAATAGGGTGCGCCAAGCCCCGTAAAGGCCGGCACCACCACCACGCCGCCGCTGTCCGGCACCGTAGCCGCCAGCGTGTTGATCTCCGGCGCGGAGCTGATGATGTGCAGCTCGTCCCGCAGCCACTGGATGGTGCTGCCGCCGTTGAAGACGCTGCCCTCCAGCGCATAGGTGGTCTTGTCCCCCACCTGCCACGCCACGGAGGTCACCAGTCCGGCGCGGCTGCGTACCGGCGTATCGCCCACGTTCATCAGCGTGAAGCAGCCGGTGCCGTATGTATTCTTGGCCTCGCCGGGGGTAAAGCAGGTCTGCCCGAACAGGGCGGCCTGCTGGTCGCCGGCAGCGCCGCATACCGGCACACCCGCCAGCTTTTCCAGCCCCTCGATGCCGGGCCTTACCACCCCGTAGACCATGCTGTTGGGTACGGGGCGGGGCAGCATAGCAAGAGGCACACCCAGAATGCCGCACAGTTCCTCATCCCAGCACAGGCGGTGGATGTCGAACAGCATGGTGCGGCTGGCGTTGGAGTAGTCCGTGACGTGCTGGCCGGTGAGCTGCCAGATGAGCCATGTCTCCACAGTGCCGAACAGTATTTCGCCCTTCTCCGCCCGCTGCCGGACACCGGGTACGTTGTCCAGCACCCAGCGGATCTTGCTGCCGGAGAAATAGGCGTCGATGAGCAGGCCCGTGGTGGACTGGATGCGCTCGTCCAGTCCCTGCCGCTTCAGCTCCTCGCACAGCTCCGCCGTGCGGCGGCACTGCCAGACGATGGCGTTATAGACGGGCTTGCCCGTGGCCTTGTCCCAGAGAATGGTGGTCTCCCGCTGGTTGGTCACGCCGATACCGGCAACAGCCCCTGCCGGGAGCCCTGCCACGGCCTCCGCCGCGGCACGGCGCTCCGTCTCCCATATCTCCATCGGGTCATGCTCCACCCAGCCGTCCCGCGGATAGTGCTGGGTAAAGGCGTGCTGCGACATAGCCGCGATGCGCCCCTCCCGGTCAAAGACGATGGCGCGGGAGCTGGTGGTGCCCTGATCCAGTGCAAGGATGTGATCGGACATAGCTTCTCCTCTTTTCTTTTTCGTTTTTGTGTGGTACACTGTCTGTGAGATGATACCGTCCTCCGCCTCCTCCCGCCGTCCGGTCAGGCCGGGCGGGGAAAAACGGCGGCAGAAACGGTCGCTGATAGCCGTCTTGCGGCTATTATACCACGAAAGGAGCGGGATTTCCATGACGAATATGACCGAATTCACCTTCCTGTCCACCGACGGGAAAACGCAGCTCCACGGTATGCGTTGGGAGCCGGAGGGCGGCAGCGTCCGCGCCGTCCTTCAGATCTGCCACGGTGTGGCGGAGCATATCGCACGCTATGACGCCTTCGCCCGCTATCTCAACGGTCTGGGCATCGCGGTGGTGGGCCACGACCATCTGGGTCACGGCCTGTCCCTGCCGGAGGGCGGCACCCCCGTCTATTTCGGCGAGGGCAACACATGGAACACGGTGGTGGACGACATCTATGTCCTGCACCAGCGCATCCGCCTGTGGTATCCCGATGTGCCGCTGTGCATCATGGGCCACAGCATGGGGTCGTTCCTGACCCGCACCTACCTCATCCGCTACCCCGGCACCGTGAAGGCCGCCGTCATCATGGGTACCGGCTGGCAGCCCAAGGCGGTCATCGCCGGCGGCATGGCGGTGGCCAAGGCCGTGGGCGCCGTGGTGGGCGAGAACGGCACCAGCGATCTGGTGACGAATCTGGCCTTCGGCGCTTACAACAAGCTGTTCGCCCCCAACCGCACCAGCTGCGACTGGCTGTCCGCCGACGAGGACAACGTGGACGCCTACATGGCCGATCCCCTGTGCGGCGCCGACGCCACGGTGGGTCTGTTCCGGCAGATGCTGTCGGGCATCCGCTTCAACCAGAAGCTCAGCAACCTGCGGCAGATGGACCCCCGTATCCCGGTGCTGTTCGTCGCCGGCGAAAAGGATCCGGTGGGCGACTGCGGCAACGGCGTGCGCCGGACGTATCAGGAGTTCCGCCGCGCCGGTGTGCAGGACTGCACCCTGAAGCTGTACCCCGGCCTGCGCCATGAGATCCTCAATGAAAAGGCGCAGCAGCAGCAGATCTTTGAGGACATCGGCCAGTGGCTCACCTCTAAGCTCTAAGCGGTACGCAGCGCCGACGCCAGACGGCGCAGGGAGAGAAGGTCGATATCCCCGCCCCGGTGCAGCACACGGGCGGACAGGAAGCAGTCCGCCACGAACACCAGCAGCACCGCCAGCGTGACGACCGGCGGGATGCGTGCTGCCAGCGCCGACACCCACGGATGGACATACCGCACAGTCAGCGCCGCCAGCGGCCCCCATACCAGCGCGAACGGCACGCAGACCCGGCGGTTCAGATCCATCTTAGTGGCGCTGTAATCCCAGAACAGAACGCCCAGCAGCCGCTCATAGAGGAGGTGGACGACGTACTCCACCGCCGTGGCCGTCAGGCCGCCATACAGCGCCAGACGCCAGAATGTGCCGGTCATGTCCGGCGGCAGATGCAGCACCGCCAGCATGGCAAGACCGTACACCGGACACAGCGGCAGCAGCAGAAAGCATTTCCGCACCTGATGGGGCGAACGACGCACCGCCGCATACAGCTTCTCCAGCACATACCCTCCGAAGCTGTACAGCAGAAACAGCCAGAACCAATAGAAAAGCATACGACATCCTCCGCCTGTGATTTTTCGTAGTTTGCGCGGCGGAGGCACCGACGATACAGGAGGAACGAGATATGACGGAATGGGAAGCCCTGCGGGAGGAATGTCTGCACTGCCGCGCCTGCACGCTGGCGGACACACGGACAAACGTGGTCTTCGGCGTAGGCGCCGAGGACGCGGAGGTGCTGTTCATCGGCGAGGCGCCGGGCGCTAACGAGGACGCGCAGGGCAAGCCCTTTGTGGGCCGCGCCGGTAAGCTGCTGGACGATATGCTGGCCATGATCGGGCTGGACAGAAGCCGCATCTATATTACCAACTCCGTCAAATGCCGTCCGCCCCAGAACCGGGATCCGCTGAACACGGAGAAGGACGCCTGCCGCGGCTATCTGTCCCGGCAGCTCGCGCTGATGAAGCCCAAGATCATCGTGTGCCTCGGCCGCATCAGCGCCATGGAGCTGATCCGTGAGGACTTCAAGATATCACAGGAGCACGGGCAGTTCTTTGAGAAGGACGGCGTCCAGATGATGGCGCTGTACCACCCCGCCGCCCTGCTCCGCGACCCCCGGAAAAAGCCGGAGACCTTCGAGGACTTGAAGCGCCTGCAAGCCAAGATCCGGGAGATCTGCGGCCACACGGCGCTTGTATTTGAATAAAAAGAGAGGTGACGCGGAGCGTCACCTCTCTTTTTATGCTTCTTTTAATACGCCACGCCCCAGTAGATGTCGGTGGTGGCGGGCTTGCCGCACATAACGCACTTGCCCTCGGTGCCGGACTGCTTCAGCGGCATACAGCGGCTGGACACGCCGGCCTTCTCCTTCATGGCCAGCTCGCACTCCAGACTGCCGCACCACTTGGTACGGGCGAAGCCTCCCTTGCCCTGCGCCATCTCCTTGACCTCCTCCCAGGAGGTCATGTCGAAGGTGTTGTCCTCCAGATTCTTGGAGGCCATGGCATACAGGTTGTCGTGGACGTCCTGCAGCAGCTTCTGCACAGCGCTCTCCAGCTCCGTCAGCGGCACGAAGGTCTTCTCGCCGGTGTCGCGGCGGGCGATGCAGCACTGGCCCTTCTCCATATCCTTGGGGCCGATCTCCACACGCAGCGGCACGCCCTTCATCTCGTACTGGGCGAACTTCCAGCCGGCGGACTGGTCGCTGTCGTCCATGCTGACGCGGATGCCGGCGGCGGTCAGACGGTCACGCAGGGACGCGGCGGCCTCCAGCACGCCCTCCTTGTGCTGGGCGATGGGAATGACCACCACCTGGGTGGGGGCAATGACGGGAGGCAGCACCAGACCGTGGTTGTCGCTGTGGGTCATGATGATCGCGCCGATCAGGCGGGTGGATGCGCCCCAGCTGGTCTGGAACGGGTATTGCAGGGTGTTGTCCCGGCCGGCGAACGTCACGTCGTAGGCGCGGGAGAACTTGTCGCCGAAGAAGTGGCTGGTACCGGACTGGAGGGCCTTGTGGTCCTTCATCATGCACTCGATGGTGTAGGTCGCCTCAGCGCCGGCGAACTTCTCCTTGTCGGTCTTGCGGCCCTTCACCACGGGCATGGCCAGTGCGTTTTTGCACATATCGGCGTAGCAGTTGAGCTGCTGCTCCGTCTCTGCCTCCGCCTCGGCCGCCGTCTCGTGGATGGTGTGACCCTCCTGCCACCAGAACTCGCGGCTGCGCAGGAAGGGGCGGGTGGTCTTTTCCCAGCGGATGACGCTGCACCACTGGTTATACAGCATGGGCAGCTCCCGGTAGCTGTGGAGCACGTGAGCCCAGTGGTCGCAGAACATGGTCTCGGAGGTGGGACGGAACGCCAGACGCTCCTCCAGCGGTTCGCTGCCGCCGTGGGTGACCCATGCCACCTCAGGCGCGAAGCCCTCCACCAGCTCGCCCTCCTTCTTCAGAAGGCTCTCAGGGATCAGGACGGGCATGGCCACGTTGACGTGACCGGTCTTCTTGAACTCCGTGTCCATGTACTTCTGAATATTCTCCCAGATGGCATAGCCGTAAGGTCGAAGGATCAGAAAGCCCTTGACGCTGGCATAGTCCACCAGCTCCGCCTTCAGGCAGATGTCCGTATACCACTTGGTGAAATCCTCCTCCATGGGAGTGATCGCTTCCACATTTCTCTGATCCTTAGCCATAGATACATACCATTCCTTTGCTTATTATAGAGTAGATGCCGACTTAGTATTCTACCCGCCGGAGTCGCCGTTGTCAAGATTCCGCAGGAAAAAGACCGCAAAAAGACCGCCTTTCGGCGGTCTTTTTCCCGTAAATCGTCCTTATTCGTTGCCGGGGAAGTCAGGAATGGTGGCAAAGCCGCGGGCAAGCTCCTCGTCGGTGGGGATGGTGTCGCTCATCACCCCGTCGTTGTACTTGCCATAGGCCACCATGTCGAAGTAGCCGGTGCCGGTGAGACCCAGCACGATGGTGCGCGCCTCCCCCGTCTCCCTGCACTTCAGTGCCTCGTCCATGGCCACGCGGATGGCGTGGCTGCTCTCCGGCGCGGGCAGGATGCCCTCACAGCGGGCGAACAGCTCCGCCGCCTCGAACACGGCGGTCTGCTCCACGCTGCGCGCCTCCAGATAGCCGTCGTGGTACAGCTGGCTGACAACGCTGCTCATACCGTGGTAGCGCAGGCCGCCGGCGTGGTTGGCGGAGGGGATGAAGCCGTTGCCCAGCGTGTACATCTTGGCCATGGGACAGATCTTGCCGGTGTCGCAGAAGTCGTAGCGGAACACGCCCCGGGTCAGGCTGGGGCAGGAGGCCGGCTCCACGGCGATGATGCGGTAATCCGCCTCGCCCCGGAGCATCTTCCCCACAAAGGGGGAGATGAGGCCGCCCAGATTGGAGCCGCCGCCGGCGCAGCCGATGATGGTATCGGGCTTGATGTGGTACTTCTCCAGCGCCGCCATGGTCTCCAGACCGATGATGGACTGGTGCAGCAGCACCTGATTGAGGACGCTGCCCAGCACATAGCGGTACCCCTCCCGGCTGGCGGCGGCCTCCACTGCCTCACTGATGGCGCAGCCCAGAGAGCCGGTGGTGTCGGGGAACTCCGCCAGAATTTTTCTTCCCACCTCGGTGGTGTCGGAGGGGGACGGCGTCACGTTGGCGCCGTAGGTACGCATGACCTCCCGGCGGAAGGGCTTTTGCTCATAGGAGCACTTGACCATGAACACACGGCAGTCCAGCCCCAGATAGGCGCAGGCCATGCTCAGCGCCGTACCCCACTGCCCGGCGCCCGTCTCGGTGGTAACGCCCCGCAGCCCCTGCTCCTTGGCGTAATACGCCTGCGCGATGGCGGAGTTCAGCTTGTGGCTGCCGGAGGTGTTGTTGCCCTCAAACTTATAGTAGATGTGGGCGGGGGTGTCCAGCTTCTCCTCCAGACAGTAGGCGCGCACCAGCGGGGACGGGCGGTACATCTTGTAAAAATCCCGTATCTCCTGAGGGATGGGGATATACGCGGTGGTATCGTCCAGTTCCTGCTTCACCAGCTCGTCGCAGAACACATGGCCCAGCTCCTCCGCCGTCATGGGCTGGAGCGTGCCGGGGTTCAGCAGGGGCGCGGGCTTGTTGGTCATATCCGCACGCACGTTGTACCAGTTCCGAGGCAGCTCGTCCTCGCTGAGGTAGATCTTGTAGGGGATAGTGGTCGTGTCTTTCATCTTAGTTGCCTCCTAAATCATAATACCGCGTGGTGCGGGGTCTCGCTGTTTGTACGAATTATGCGAAATAGTCGATCTGCATGGCGTGCTTCACCTTGTCCAGCGTCTGGGCCGCCGCCTCCTTGGCCACGCCGCTGCCCTGCCGCAGGATCTCCATGATGGCGTCGGGGTCCTTGGCCAGCTCCTGCCGGCGGGTGCGGATAGGCTCCAGCGTCTCCTGCAGCACGTTGTTCAGGAACTTCTTCACCTTCACATCGCCCAGGCCGCCCCGTTCATAGTGAGCCTTCAGCTCGTCCAGATTGGCGTAGTCCGGCAGGTAGCGGGCAAAGTGCTCGTCGGTGCAGAAGGCGTCCAGATACAGGAACACCGGGTTGTCCTTGGTGTTGCCGGGGTCGGACACCTGCAGGTGGTTGGGGTCGGTGTACATCCCCATGATCTTGGTGCGGATGTCGTCCGGCTCGTCGGACAGGTAGATGCAGTTGCCCAGGGACTTGCTCATCTTGGCCTTGCCGTCGGTGCCGGGCAGACGCAGGCAGGCGGCGTTATCGGGCAGCAGCGCCGTGGGCTCCACCAGCGTCTCGCCGTACAGCTCGTTGAAGCGGCGGACGATCTCGCGGGCCTGCTCCAGCATGGGCAGCTGATCCTCGCCCACCGGCACGGTATCCGCCATGAAGGCGGTGATGTCCGCCGTCTGGCTGACGGGATAGGTCAGAAAGCCCATGGGGATGCTGTGGTTGAAGCCGCGGAGCTGGATCTCCGCCTTGACGGTGGGGTTCCGCTCCAGCCGTGCCAGCGTCACCAGATTCATGTAGTAGAACGTCAGCTCCGTCAGCTCGCTGATGTGGGACTGCACCAGAATGGTGGATTTGGCGGGGTCGATGCCGCAGGACAGATAGTCCAGCGCCACCTGCATGATGTTCTCCCGCACCTTCTGGGGATGGTCAAAGTTGTCGGTGAGGGCCTGTGCGTCGGCGATCATGAAGAACAGCTTCTCAAATTTGCCGCTGTTCTGCAGCATCACGCGGTTGCGCAGAGAGCCGACGTAGTGGCCGACGTGGAGGCGTCCGGTAGGGCGGTCGCCGGTGAGGATGATCTTTCCCATGATGATGTTTCCTTTCTGTATGACAAATTTTATGAGATAACAAAAAAACGTCCTGTCCCATGGAATTCCATGGGACAGGACGTAAGCTACGTTCCTGCGGTACCACCCAAATTGGCGAAATGCCCGCTCTGCACGCACGATCATGCGCTCCGCCGGGGTAACGGCCGCGGCTGCCGTCGGGTATTACTCGCCCTTGCAGGCTTTCTCCCCGCCCTCGTAAGGCCATTCGCCGCACGTTCCGCTGCCGCGCTTCCACCGCTGCGCCGCTCTCTGAAAGTTTCCCGTGCGGGTACTTCTCTTACTCAATGGTTTCTGAATATGGGGCTATTGTAACACCTTTTTCCCGGATGTCAAGGGGTTTTCTCACAACGCCCGCAAAAACTCCGGTTTCAGGTCCCGCCGCCCCGCCAACGCCGCGCCGATCTGCCCCAGCAGGGCGTCCCGGTCTCCGTTGAGAGTCCCCTTCAGCGTCAGGTAGTTGCTGGCGTGGTTGGCGCGGAACACGGTACCCTCGCTGTCCACGTTCTGCAAAAACAGCTCCGTCTCCTTCAGCACCTCCGCTGGGGTGAGCAGTGTAAAGCCGCCGTCCTTCACCCACGTCTCCAACGGCGTTCCCGGCTCTACCATCAACGTCAGCAGCCCCAGATAGTCGGGCTTCATCTCACTGACGGCTCTGGCGGTGTCCACCGCGTGCTGCCGCCACAGCTCCACGCTGCCGAGACCGGAGATGGCCGTCACCGACAGTGCAAGGCCGCACCGCCGGGCCTTCTGCCCCGCCGCCACGATGGCAGCGGCGGTATGGCCCTTGTTCATCCGCGTCAGCACCGCGTCACAGCCGGATTCCAGCCCCATGTACACCATTTTCAGCCCTCTGTCGCGGAGCAGGCGCAGGTCATCCTCGCTCTTGACCTGCAGGCTGGCGGGCGAGGCGTAGCAGGTGACCCGCTCACATTCCGGGAACAGGCCGTACACCAGCCCCAGGATCTCCACCAGATCCTCCGTGCGGCGCATAAGGGCGTCGCCGTCAGCCAGAAAGACCCGCTCCACCCGGCGGTAGACCCGCCGCGCCAGCTCAAAATCCTCCCGGATCTCCGCCATGGGGCGCATGGCAAAATGCTTGTCATCGTACATATCGCAGAAGGCGCAGCGGTTGTGGCTGCACCCGTAGGTCACCTGCACGATGAGGCTGTACGCCTCGCTGGGCGGCCGGTAGACCTTGCCTTTATAGCGCATGGGATCACACTCCTTTGCGGGTATTATGACACAGTTTTTGCCGTTTGAAAAGTGGTATGTTTCCGCTTTCCACAGCATAGGGTGGGACATCTCAACAAACGAGGTGTTCAAATTATGGAACTGAATTACAACCGCGTCCATCTCTGCGGGCAGGCGGCGGACGCCCCCATCCTGTCCCACATCAACCACGGCTGCGCCTTTTACCGGTTCACCCTGTCGGTGCTGCGCCTGTCCGGACAGGCGGACAAGCTGCCGGTCATCGTCCCCAAGGCGCTGCTGGACGCCGTGCCGGTGGCGGCTGGCGATACGGTGACGGTCATCGGCCAGCTCCGCTCCTTCAACAACAAGAGCGGGCAGGGCAGCCGTCTGGTGATCTCTGTGTTCGCCCACCAGCTCACCCCCGGCGGTGAGAGTCCCTTCAACCAGATCCAGCTGTCCGGCGTGCTGTGCAAGACGCCGGTGCCGCGGCGGACGCCGCTGGGGCGGGAGATCTGCGATATCATTCTGGCGGTGAACCGGCGGTATGGCCGGGCGGACTACCTGCCGTGCATCGCGTGGGGCGCAGTGGCCGCCCAGACGGCGGATATGCACACCGGTCAGCGGCTCACGGTGGAGGGACGCGTCCAGAGCCGGGTCTACACAAAAAACGAGAACGGCGTGCTGACGGAGCGGACAGCCTACGAGGTGTCCATCATGCGTCCGGCGGAGGTAGAGGAGTTTCTGATACATATTCCCCGTTGAAAATGCGGGATATGAATGGTATGATACTGTAAAAGGCAGTTTTGTACGAAAGAGAGAGTATCATGCAGCATCACTTCAACTTCCATCTGCACCACCATGCGCGGCATCACGCCCGCTACGATGTGGACATGACGCAGGGCAGCACCACGCGGCACCTCGTCCGCTTTGCCCTGCCGCTGCTGGCGGGCAATCTGTTCCAGCAGCTGTACAACATGGTGGACACATGGGTGGTGGGCAACTTCGTCAGCAACGAGGCCTTCTCCGCCGTGGGAACGGTGACGCCCATCATCAACACGCTCATCGGCTTCTTTCTGGGTATGTCCAGCGGCGCCGGCGTGGTCATCAGCCAGTACTACGGCGCTCACCGCCCGGAAAAGGTCCGCGAGGCCGTCCACACCGCCATGCTGCTCACCGTCATCATGGGCGTGGTGTTCACCGGTGTGGGCATCGCCATGACGCCGCTGATGCTGGAGCTGATGAAAACGCCGGCGGAGGTGGCGCCGGATCAGGCGGCGTACCTGACCATCTACTTTGCCGGGATCATGGGGCTTCTGCTGTACAACATGGGCTCCGGTATCCTGCGGGCGGTAGGCGACTCCCAGCGCCCCTTCTATTTCCTGCTGGTATCCGCCGGGGTGAACACGGCGCTGGATCTGCTGTTCGTGCTGAAATTTGGCATGGGCGTGGAGGGCGTGGCCTATGCCACCATTATCGCCCAGGCGGTATCCGCCGTGCTGACCATCGCGGTGCTGATAGGCTATGACGGCAGCGTCAAGCTGTCCCTGCGCGACCTGCGTATCCACTGGAGGATGCTGAAGAAGATCGTGGCGGTGGGCATTCCCGCCGCGCTGCAAATGGCCATCACCGCGTTTTCCAACGTGTTCGTACAGGGCTACATCAACCACTTCGGCGCGGACTGTATGTCCGGCTGGACGGCCTACACCAAGATCGATCAGCTGGTGATCCTGCCGGTGCAGTCCCTGTCGCTGGCATCCACCACCTTTGTGGGGCAGAATCTGGGCGTGGGCAATGTGGAGCGAGCCAAGGGCGGCGTGCGCCGGGCGCTGTACCTGTCCTTCGCCGTCACCGCCGTGCTGCTGGTGCCGGTGCTGACGCTGGCGCCCGACATGACAGCCTTCTTCAACAGCAAGCCGGAGGTGGTGTCCTACGGCGCGCTGCTGCTGCGGCTGCTGTCGCCGTTCTACTTCTTCTTCTGCATCAACCAGATCTACTCCGGCGCGCTGCGGGGCTCGGGCAACAGTCAGGTTCCCATGCTCATCATGCTGGGCTCCTTCGTGGTGTTCCGGCAGATCTACCTCTATGTGATGGCACACTTCATCTCCAACGAGATCGTACCCATCGCCATGGGCTACCCCGCCGGATGGTTCGTGTGCAGCGCTGTGACGCTGCTGTACTATGCCCACTGCAAATTTGACAGCCACCGGCTGGTGGAGGATGTATAAATGGACAAGTGTGAGACGTGTGTGTTCTACCTCTATGACGAGGAATATGACGACTATGTGTGCGACATGGATCTGGACGAGGACGAGATGGTGCGCTTCCTCGCCTCCGACACGGGGAGCTGCCCCTTCTGGCGGCCCGGAGACGAGTACATCACCGCAAGAAAGCAATAAAACCGCGGAGGGGACGGCGTAAGCCGTCCCCTCCGTTCTTTTTTCGGATATATGTATCAAAAGTCCAGTGAGGCGGTGATGTCCCCGTCCTCGCAGGTGAACAGCGCCGCCTCGGAGTAGGCGCAGTTGTCCACGGCGTCGCGCATCTCGAATACCATGACGTACTCTCCGTCCGGCAGATCGATCTCGTAGAAGGCGGTGTCCGCGGTGACGGTAAAGGTGTCGATCTCGTAGGCCTCGAAATCGTCCTCCCCGTACAGGCTGGAGGCATACCATACCGTGGTCAGCTCATCGCCCTCCTCCAGCAGGCGCAGCCCCTTGCCGGCCATACCGCTGTCGTCGATGCCCTGTCTGGCTCCCAGAATGCTCCACTCCTTCTCTGCAAAGTCGTAGACCACCTGCAAATAGCACGACTCCCCGTTGAGCAGGATCGGCACGGCATAGATGTTATAGTCGTCTCCCTGGTAGCTCAGCTCCAGATAGACCATATTGCCGTCGATACTGCCCCACACGCCCCGGAAGTTATCCCGGAAAACGCCGTTTTCCCAGTCTGCAATAATGTCGTCGTCCGTACCCAGCAGCAGGAGAATGTCGCTGTCCGCATCCATGTAGTATAGGGAAAAATAGACGGACACCAGCAGCTCATTCGCCTGCGGCCCCAGCTCCAGCACGATGTAGCCGTCCTCGTTGCGTGTCAGCGGTGCGCCGTCCCAGTCCGTATCCGGCAGGCCCTGTATCGGCTGCAAGCCCTCCGTGCTGATATACAGATCCGCCAGATACGCCTCGCCGTCCGCACTGAGCTGCCCGGTCAGCGCAAGCTGGTAAAAATGCTTGAACGCTTCCCCCGCGCCGATCCCGGTATAGCCTGCCAGATCGTCCACATCGCCGTTATAGGAGTAGTAGCAGGACAGGCCCGTAGCCTCCCGGCGGTAGGGCCCCTTGACCTGATAGAGCACGCAGTCCTCCAGCGCGTCCAGCACCTTCTGCGCCGAGGGCAGCAGCTCCGTGTCGCTCTGCCGCGCCATGTGACCCAGATCCACCAGATTGGTGTAGCCCTGCTCGCGGGTGTTGCCGCCGTAGTTCTCGCTCTGCGCCGCTACGCGGGCAAACCGGGTAAAAAACGCCGGGTCGTCACAGGCAGCGGCCAGCGCCTCCGCGCCGAAGCTCTCATAGGCGTCGAGCAGTCCTCCCAACCGGGACAGGTCGGTCAGAGAAAGGGTGGCGTCGTCCGCTGTCCCCGCCTCCATACAGCCCCGAAAGTAGGAGTCGCAGATCACACGGCCCAGGATAGCGCCGTCCATCGACGGGTTGCGCGCCAGCGCGCCCAGCCAATGGGAGTAGTACCAGCCGTTGGCAGGCTCCGTCTCCTCCGACGCCACCAGGTAGCGGCTCAGGTCGCAGAAGGTGTAGGCCACATCCACTGTGGCCATCAGGCAGGTATCGAAGCCCACCAGCTCCAGCGGCTGCTTCCCCGGCTCCAGCGTAGGCTCCCACACCTCTGCAAAGGCCGCGTACATCTCGTCCAGCGTCAGGGAATCGTAGTCATACAGTTCATCGAAGGACGCTCCCGCCACCGAGCCGCCGCCGTGGTTCCAGAACACCACCGCCGTCTTGTCGGCGGGGTAGTTCTCGCTGGCAAACCGCAGGAAATCCGCCAGCGTCTCTCTGTCGCCCATGCTGGCGGAGGGCTGCTCGTCCACCAGCCGCAGTCCTCGGCTGTTGTACACATAGCGCTGGAGCACTGAGGCGTCCACCATATCGTTCCACCACTCTGCCGCGCCGCCTGTCTCGATGACCACGGTCACATTCTCCGGCAGCCGCACCTCCAGCAGCTCAAGGAGATCGTCTGTGGCGAAGCCGCCCTCCGACTCCAGATCGCTGCCGCAGAGATACCAATATACGGCCCAGCTCCCGCTGTTCCGTCCGCCGCCCGGTGCGCCCGGTGCGTCGTCCCAAAACAGCTCCCATAGCCCCCCGCCGCAGGCGGACAAGGTCAGCATCATCATGAGCGCCAGAAGCAGCGCCCCGCACTTTTTCAGGTTCATGTGCCTCCTCCTTTTTACGTCTGCGCTCACCGGCGCGGTACGCCGCTTATCGTTCTTTCGACATTATACCATACTTTCCTCATGGGCATAAGCCCTGTATTCTATTTTTTGCTGCAAAACGGTGACAAACGGCAGCAGATATTACCAGTCTCCGCATCGTATATTCATCCGGCGGTGGGAAAAGCTATGACTGCGATACCCAATCAGAGCTTATCGCTCAACAACCGGAAAGGAGATTTTCAATATGTCCAGCAAGAACAGCAACAAGCTGAACATCCCCGAGGCCAAGGCCGCGATGGATAAGTTTAAGATGGAGGCCGCCAACGAGGTGGGCGTCAACCTGAAAAACGGCTACAACGGCGACCTGACCAGCCGTGAGGCAGGCTCTGTCGGCGGCCAGATGGTCAAGAAGATGATCGAGTCCTACGAGAAGAACCTGTAACTTCTCCCGTGGAGGAGCGTCCGGCCTGTTGGCCGGGCGCTCCCTTTTTGCTTATCAGTTACACTTACACCCATTATAACGTTCCATAGCTTTACTTTTCACGTTAATTATCCTACTATGTGGTCACAACAGCAAGACACCTCAACACACTGAATAAAAATTCATCTTCAAGGAGGAAACTATCATGAAGAACATCAATACCTACATCCTGATCGTCATCGTCTCTCTTGTCATGGTCGTCGCCACCGCTTTCCTGATGACCGCCGCCGACGAGCCCGTCCGCCGGGCCGGTATGTACCTGCCCATCATCTTTGGCGCCGTAGCTACCTGGGCTGCCGCCAAGGCCAGTTTCCTGGAGATGGACTATGAGGATCGCAAGGCGCAGCGCAGCGCCCGCACCGCCTGACATCAAAACTTCATTCCGCTTCCGAAACTTTTTCTCTCTCAAAGAGGAGGGCTCCGCCTTTCGGCGGGGCTCTCCTCTTTGTATGCGCTCTGCAAAGCCTTACAGCCGCCCCAGCAGCAGATATGCCCCCGCCAGCAGCAGCAAGGGCTCCGTCTCCCAGCAGTCCCACGCCGCGGGCAGTGGGATGTCCTGCGGCTCGATGAGCGTATCGTCCAGCGCCGTCAGTTGCCGCTGGACACACAGCACCCGCCGCCGTGCCAGACTGGACAGCGTCAGGCTGCTCCTGGGCGACAGGCCGCAGGACACCACCTGACAGGCGCGCAGCGGCTCCCGCCATGCGTCCTGCGGCAGCAGCAGCGTCCGGCACAGCGGCATCCGCCCCTGACCGGACAGACGCCGCGCCCCCTCCCGATCCAGTACCAGCAGCTCCCAGCACCGCTGCCGTACCGCGTCGCCGTCTTCGATTTTTTCCAGCTCCGGCGGCAGTATCTGCTGCCACGCCGCGCCGCTGCCGCGATAAAAACCGCACGCCGCCATAGGCTTCACCTCCCATGTAGTCTGCCTTGAAGGGAAAAACTTATTCCGGCGATTTTTTGCTGTGCTTTTTCGCCGCGCTGTGGTATACTGGGGATACGATTCTTCAAAGGAGGCCGTCCCATGCAATTCCGCGCCCATCTTCATACCGTGACCCGGCACCGCCGGCTGGTCCGCAGCTACTGCCTGAAGCTGGGCCTCGTATGGCAGGGTCTGACCCACGACCTGTCCAAATTCAGCCCCGTTGAATTCTGGCGGGGCTGCAAATACTATCAGGGCTGGCGCAGCCCCAACGATCAGGAGCGTCTGGAAAACGGGGTCAGTCTGGCGTGGCTCCACCACAAGGGCCGCAATCGCCACCATTTTGAATACTGGATCGACTACTGCCGCCGGGAGGATGGCACCATCTACATAGGCGGCTGCAAAATGCCGAAGAAATATGTGGCGGAGATGTTCTGCGACCGTATCGCCGCCTGCCGCGTCTATCAGGGCGACCAGTACACCGATGCCTCGCCCTACGACTACTACCAGCGCTCCAAGGATCTCAGCCGCACCGATGCCAGCCGCTTTATGCACGCGGACACGGCGGCGCTGCTGGATCGCTGGCTCCTGCTGCTGAAGGAGCAGGGCGAGAATGCCGCTTTCGCCCAGATCCGCGACGAGCTGCGGCGCTGCGGCGATTGACGTACTTCGTTAATAAGAAAACAAGACATTTCCATATGTTTTCCTTGCTTTTCCCCATTATTTGATATATACTATTGCGGTACATTTACATGAGAGGTTATCAACAACATGACCCATCCCTATAAAACACGGGAGGGCGGCGCTACTGTCACAGTCTTTGTTCCCTACGACTGCCAGAATCACTGTCCCTTCTGCATCAACAAAAAAGAATACGCAGACTGCACCGGCTTCAGTCTGGAGAAGATCATCGCCAGCATCCGCACCATGGACGCTGTCACACCCTATTGCGACTTTGTGTTCACCGGCGGCGAGCCGCTGGCCGATCTGGACGCACTCCAGCGGATGCTGGACGCCATTCCCACCACCCATAAGGTGTATATCAACACCACCTTCCCCGCGCAGGAGACCACCAGCTTCGAGGAGATGCTGGCGTTCACGGAGCGGAACAAGGGAAAGATCACCTGCATGAACATCTCCCGCCATCTGGTACACTATGTAGAGGAGAGCCCCGACGAGATCCTGGGGAAGATCGCCTGCCCCACCCGCATCAACTGCGTGCTGTACAAGAACTACCCGGCGGACAAGCTCATCGCCTACGTGGAGCGCTTCCTGCCCTACAACATCCCCATCCAATTCCGCTACGACTACACGGAGACGACGCCGGAGAACCTGTATGAGCAGGACAATGACAAGATCCTGCGGGATCTGAAGCGGCTGTTCACCTACAAGGGGCTGGACGGCTGCCGGATGCGCAACGGCTTCCACTTCGAGTACAAGGGTCTGCACATGACGTACCACAAGACCCTTCCCTACTCCACCATTGTGGAGGAGGGGCCGGACGGCGTGACCTACGATATCCTGTACGACATCCTCATCAAGCAGACCGGCGAGATCCACAGCGACTGGACCGGCGTGAAGATGGATGTAGACGCTTACCGCAAGGTGGTGTTCGAGCCCTACGACCTCCGGGTGCTGGAGGGCGTCGTGGACTTCTGAGACGACAAAAAAAGATGACCGCTTTCGCGGTCATCTTTTTTTGCGCTTATTGCAGGTTCAGCTTGAACAGGTTGCTGTCGGCGGCAAAGTTGGTGATCTCGTACAGCACCAGGATATCGTCGGCAGCGTCGGCCAGCGGCTGTATCTTCTCCCGGCAGTACCGCAGATCCACCATGGTGATGGTCTCATAGTCCCCGGCGAGGAACGGCACAAAGCAGTTGGCAAAGGAGTCCTTGACGACCAGCAGGTGCTTTCCGTTCTCCGTGCCGGTGCGCAGCACCGCCTTGGCGTAGTTGCCGCCCAGAAACAGCTCGTACTTGTCCTTCTTCTCCAGCGCCGTCATGTCGTACAGGCTGTCCCGCTCCGTGCCGTCGCAGTCGGCGGAGACGATGGAGATGTCCGGGCAGTAGTCCACCGCGTCATATACGCTGTCCGGCAGCAGCACCTTGGAGTACAGCGTCCCCCGGAAGCTGTCGGTGGCCTGCACCAACGCATAGTCCCGGGCGGCGTGTCCGGTGGCCGCCGCCCAGACATGGTAGGCACTCTGCGCGCCCGCTGTCGTCCAGTGGTGGTCGGTGTGGTAGTAGGGATCCTCCACCCCCGCCAGCGCCGTGCGGGTGTCGGCGAACGTCCCGCCCAGCTTGTCCGTCAGCAGGGAAAAGGCCTTGCCCTCGTCGTAGTAGGGGGCGTTTTTCGGCAGGTATTCACCCAACACCCCGGCGGGGCTGGGCGCGATCAGCGCCGTGCAGCGTTTGCCGCTGTTGGCGGCGAAGAACTGCTCTACCGCCGTCAGGTTCTTTTCGTAGTTGCTCCAGTTGAAGGTATCGTCGGTGACCTTGGCAAAGTAGCGCCCCTCCGCGCCCAGATAGGTGCCGCTGATGTCCTGCCGTCCCTCCGTTCTTTGCAGGGCGGAACGGGCGCCGGTCCAGAAATCCCGCAGCAGGATCTGGTCGCTGGTGTAGTTCTCCACCTCGGTCATGAATCTGCCGGACAGCACGCTGTCCGCCGTCAGCTCAGGCGTGGTCTGGAGATAGCGGTTCTCGTTCTCGGAAAAAGTCCGATCCGGCGTAAAGAAGAAGCTGCCCACGGACAGGCCCAGCAGGATCACGCAGATGGCGATCAGCGGCGCCAGCATATTTCGTTTCATCGTGCAGCCTCCTCAGAATCGGAAATACAAAAACGGGTTGTAGCTGTCGCCCACCAGAAAGGCCACGGACACCAGCAGCACCAGCACCATCCACACGGTGCGCAGCGCGTCGGACGCGGCGGGGGCCATGCCGCCCTCCCACCGGCTCCACAGCCGCTTGGGCAGGGACGTGCAGCCGATGACCGCCAGCACCAGCACCAGCCAGAAGCTGCGCAGCAGGTAGGCGGCGGTGCCGTCGAACAGCGTACCGGAGAACATATACCCCAGATACGCCCCCAGCTGCGTGAAGTCGGTGATGGCGAACAGCACCCAACCCATGATAAAGCACAGGCAGGTATAGATATGCCCCACCACGGCGGGTACACGATCCAGCCATTGCAGCAGGAACGTCTTTTCCAGCAGCAGCAGTACGGCGTAGTACACGCCCCACAGCACAAAGTTCCAGCTGGCGCCGTGCCACAGTCCGGTGAGGAACCAGACGATGGCAATGTTCAGCAGCTGGCGGCCCAGCCCCTTGCGGTTGCCGCCCAGCGGGATATACACATACTCCCGGAACCATGTGGACAGGCTGATGTGCCAGCGCCGCCAGAACTCCGTGACGGTGCGGGACTCGTAGGGATAGTTGAAGTTCTCCAGAAACCGGAAGCCGAACAGCCGTCCAAGGCCGATGGCCATGTCGGAGTAGCCGGAGAAGTCAAAGTAGATCTGGAAGGTGAAGGCCAGCGCGCCCAGCCATGCCGTGACCACGGAGGGCGCGGACATGGCAGCGATCTCCTCCCACACGGCGCCCATCTGGTTGGCCAGCAGTACCTTCTTGCCGAGACCGATGACGAACCGCTGCATACCGGCGCTGGCGTCCGCCAGTGACTCCCGGCTCCGGTTCTCCAGATCCGCCGCCACCGTCTTGTACTGGACGATAGGCCCGGCGATGAGCTGGGGGAACAGCGTCACATAGGCGCTGAAGTCAATGATATTCCGCTGGGGCGGTACCACACCCCGGTACACGTCGATGGTGTAGCTCATGGTCTGGAAGGTGTAGAACGAGATGCCGATGGGCAGCAGCAGTCCCAGCGCGGGAACAGCCGTCCCCAGCAGGCCGTTGAGGTTGGTGATGGCGAAATCCGTATACTTGAAGAATCCCAGAATGCTCAGGTTGCCCACCACGGATACCACCAGCACCGCCTTGGCGCCCTTGGGCTTTCCCGCGGTGCGGAAATGTCCGATGGCCAGGCCGTTGCAGTAGTCGAATACGGTGGAGAACAGCATGATGAGGATATATTTCGGCTCACCCCAGCCGTAAAACAGCAGGCTGAACACAAGGAGCAGCGCGTTGCGCAGCTTCTTGGGGCAGATAAAGTAGAGGATCCCCACCAGCGGCAGAAACGCCAGCAGGAATGTGGTGCTGCTGAAAACCATGGATCGGCTCCTTTGTTTGAATCGTTACATATGCGATGACCGGAAAATGGGGCAGGCGAGCCTGCCCCATTCTGTTGGTATGCGGTTACTTGACGCCCGCCAGCTTGCCTACCTGATAGCTGCCGCGGATGGCGGACAGGTTATTGGCGAAGATCACATCCGTGACGCCGTTGGTCTTGGCGAGGGCGGAGACGCTGCCGCTGTAATAGCGGTAGTCGATGACGTAGACCGTCTGGTAGTGATCCACCAAAAACGGCACGAAGGCATTGCCGAAGGACTCCTTCACCACAATGCACTTGGACCCGTCGGACAGGTCGGGGTTCTCGATGACGGTGTAGGGGTTGTCGCCCATGATGAACGTGCCGTACTTCAGTCCGGCAGCTGCGTCGGACTCGTCGTAGATCACCTTGCCGGGCGTCAGGCTGTCTGCCGTCTTGCCGTACTGCATCCGCGCCTCGGTGCTGATGGGATGGTATGCCGTCACCGTATCGGGGTGGTTCTTCATGGCGTCGGGCTTTCCGCCGTCGTTGTAGAACGAGCCGAGGAAGCCGTCGTACTGGCTGACCTCATACTCCGACAGGCTGTGGGGCGTGATGCCCTTTGCGGCGCAGAACTGCACATAGGCATAGTACGCGCCCAGCCCCGTCCAGTGGTGGTCGGTGCGGAAGTAGATATACTCGCCGCGATGGGCCATCAGCGTATCGTGGAGAGGTACCGTCTTTACATTGTTCCCCATGGCGGCCAGAATATCCTTCTCCGCCTGAGCCTGATCGCTGCCGGGGATGTCGCTGTACAGCGCGTCCGGCAGTGTGATGCCGCTGGACAGCGGCACAGCCATGGCGTACACGGTGCTGACACCGGCGAGCTGGTCAGCCACGGATGTCACGATATCCGCATAGTTCTTGGCCAGACTGTCCACGTAGTTGTACATCTCGAAGCCGGTATCGCCCACCATATACACGCCGCCGGACTGGTAGGGTGTGGCATCGGTGGTGATGGTGTCCAGCGTCTTATTGCCGGTGGGCTGCTGGGTGTCATCCGGCTGCTGGGTGTCGTCCGGCTGCTGACCGTCCTCCCCGCCCTGCCCGTCCGTGCCGTCGTCGGGCTGCCGCCCGTCGTCGGGCTGCGTTATGACCGGGTCATCCGGTGCAGGCACCGGCTTATCTTTTTTGAATACGTCCGTAAAAATAGCCAGTGCGCCCAGCACCAGCGCCGCCAGCACGATCACCAGCAGCAGGGCGGGCAGCGGACTGCGGCGGCGGCGATAGCGGCGGCCGCCATATGCCCGGCGCGGGCTCACTTTACATACTCCTTGATGATGCCGCGGGCGGTGTCGGCGTCAGAGGTGACGCACAGCACCACGCAGGTGCCGTAGGTCTCAAAGATCGCGCCGTTGATGCGCTCCACCTCGGCGGGCAGATAGCGCTCCATCTCCGTCTTCTGGCTGTTCAGAAACTCCTGCATGGACGTGCGGAGGGCGGAGGCGGCCGCCGCATCGTAGCACTCGATGACAAAGACCTCCTCGGCAGTGGAGCCGGCGGACATATACGCCGCTGCGTCGCACTTTTCCGGAAGCTGGAAATAGTAGCCCAGCTCCTCCTTGGAGACGGCGGACAGCTCGGACTCAAAGGCGGTCTTCTCCACCAGCGCCTTGGCAAGGCTCTGTGCGTCCACGGTGGTCGTTTTCCCGCCGCAGGCGGTCAGTGCCAAAACAGTCATCACAGCAAGCAGCAGCGAAATGATACGTTTCATATGGATCTCCTCAATCTATTTATGTAGTGCGGGGAAAGGCGAACTTTCCCGGAAAAATATTATAGTACAATCTGTGCAAAAGTAAAAGAGTCAATTTGTAACAAAGCAGTTAATTTTCCGGAAAGGACGCATCCTCTGTCCCTTATGACGGTGCGGACGGGCAAATCGTTCCGCAAAAGGCTCTCCCTCTTTACAAACAGGCATTTTTTGATATAATAGTAAGGCTAAGGAATTTTTCAAGCGGAGGAAACGATATATGGCAGTCATCGAATACGACGAGTATAAGCAGAAGCTGCTGGCGCTGGAGCCCACGCTGGGTGAGCTGGAAAAGGCGTTGGGCATTCCCAAGGCGCGGGAGGAGTTGGCCGAGCTCCAGAAGGAGACGGAGCAGGAGGGCTTCTGGAACGATCTGGAGCGCAGCCAGCAGGTGAGCCGTCAGGTCAAGCGTCTGGAGAACAAGATCAAAAAGCACGACAAGCTGGTGTCCGAGTGGGAGGATACCCTGACCCTGTGCGAAATGGCGCAGGAGGAGGACGATCCCTCCCAGCTGGACGACGTGGTGGAGGGCTACAACACGCTGGAAAAGGAGATCAGCGAGCGCCGACTGGCCGCCCTTCTGTCCGGCGAATATGACGGCAACAACGCCATTCTCACCTTCCACGCCGGCGCCGGCGGCACCGAGGCGCAGGACTGGACGGAGATGCTGTACCGGATGTACACCCGCTGGGCCGAGCGCCACGGCTATACCTACCAGCTTATGGACTACGAGGCCGGTGACGAGGCGGGCATCAAATCCGCCACCATCCTCATCGAGGGCGAAAACGCCTACGGCTATCTGAAGAGCGAGAATGGCGTCCACCGTCTGGTGCGCGTCAGCCCCTTCGATGCCAATGCCCGCCGCCAGACCAGCTTTGCCGCGCTGGAGGTCATGCCGGAGCTGGAGGATGACAGCGAGATCGAGATCCGGCCCGAGGACATTGAGATGCAGGCCTGCCGCTCCTCCGGCGCAGGCGGCCAGCACATCAACAAGACCTCCTCTGCCGTCCGTCTGACCCACCTGCCCACCGGCATCGTGGTGTTCTGCCAAACGGAGCGCAGCCAGTTCCAGAACCGCGACAACGCCATGAAGATGCTGCGCGCCAAGCTGGCGGAGCTGAAGCTCCAGCAGCACGCCGAGAAGATCAGCGACCTGAAGGGCGTCCAGATGAAGATCGAGTGGGGCAGCCAGATCCGTTCCTATGTGTTCATGCCCTACACGCTGGCCAAGGATACCCGCACCGGCTACGAGATGGGCAACATTCAGGCCGTGATGGACGGCGATATCGACGGCTTTATCAATGCCTACCTGACCGCCGCCGCCAATGGCGAGATCAAGAAGTAATTCGTCCAAAAGCAGCAGATCACCCTGCGTGTCAAATACGCAGGGTGATCTTTTTGCCGTATTATACGTTTTGTTGTCGCTTTTTGCCGCATGGAGGAGGGCTTCCGCCCCTACAAGAGCCGCATTCCACGCACAGCATAAAAACAGAGCCGCATGAGCGGCTCTGTTTTTATGCACTTTCAGGCGTGCTTCAGCACTTCTCGAACACCACTGCGGTGCCCATGCCGCCGCCGATGCACAGGGTCGCCAGACCCTTCTTGGCCTCGGGACGCTTCTGCATCTCGTGCAGCAGAGTGACGATGATACGCGCACCGGACGCGCCCACGGGATGACCCAGAGCGATAGCGCCGCCGTTGACGTTGACCTTACTCATGTCAAAGTGCAGCTCGCGGGCCACAGCGATGGACTGCGCGGCAAAGGCCTCGTTGGCCTCCACCAGGTCGATGTCGTCGATGGTCACGCCGGCCTTCTTCATAGCGTTGCGGGAAGCCACCACGGGACCGACGCCCATGATCTTGGGATCCACGCCGCCCTGACCCCAGCCGATCAGCTTGGCCATGGGCTTCAGACCGTACTTCTCCACAGCCTCGCCGGAGGCCAGCACGATGGCGGCAGCGCCGTCGTTGATGCCGGAGGCGTTGGCGGCGGTGACACGCTGGGTGCCCTTATCGGCAGCATCCCGTGCGCCGGTGACCTCGAAGGTATGTACCACCTGGGGATTGGGGGACTCGGGACCCACGGGGAAAGCGCCCTTCAGCTTGGCGATGCTGTCAGCGGTGACGCCGGCCTTGGGATACTCGTCCTTGGCGAAGGGGACCATGTCCTTCTTGACCTTGACCATCACGGGGACGATCTCGTCGTCGAAGCGGCCGGATGCCTGTGCGGCCTCCGCCTTCTGCTGGGAGGCGGCGGCGAACTCGTCCTGCTCGCGGCGGGTGATGCCCCAGATATCGTTGATGTTCTCGGCGGTGGTACCCATGTGGTAGTTGTTATAGGCGTCCCACAGGCCGTCCTTGATCATGGTGTCCACCAGCTTCTTGTCGCCCATACGAGCGCCCCAGCGGGCGTCCATGGAGGCAAAGGGAGCGGCGCTCATGTTCTCGGTACCGCCGCAGACCACGATGTCGGAATCACCGGCCAGAATGGAGCGGGCGCCCTCGATGACGGACTTCATACCGGAGCCGCAGACCATGCCGACGGTGTAGGCGGGCACGGAATAGGGGATGCCGGCCTTGATAGAAACCTGACGCGCCACGTTCTGACCCTGAGCAGAGGTCAGGATGCAGCCGAACATCAGCTCATCCACGTTCTCAGGTGCAATGTTGGCGCGCTTCAGAGCCTCCTTGACCACCACAGCGCCCATGTCGGCAGCGGGGGTGTTCTTCAGGGAGCCGCCAAAGGAACCGATCGCGGTTCTGCAGCAATTGACAACATACAGGTCTTTCATGAAAGTTACCTCCTATAAAGATTAAGCTCATTATACCGCTTTGTATAACGAATGTCTATGCTCATGATAGTCAACTTTTTAACAATAGTCAACGGTCAATTTGAAGTTTGTTAAAAAATCGTCAAAAGGTGCATGGCAGCCCCGCCCTTTCCGTCATTTTGACGGATAGGCACTTTACTTTTCAGTCGGCTGCACGGTCTGCGCCAGCTGGCTGCGCAGCTGCGTCAGCGTCTGGTAGAACGTGCCGGTGTCGATGGCGGCGTACAGTTCCTCGTTATAGACCACGTTGGCCGTGCCGCGCCGCGCCTGCAGCAGGGCATTGAAATACGCAGGCAGCACCGCGGACAGATCCGTCTCCTCCCGCAGGAAGATGTAGTAGCCCTCGTCCACGGCGATCACATCCGACACCTCGTTGGCCGCCAGCGCCATGGCCGCCTCGCAGACAGGGTCGCCCTCCGTCACGGTGAAGGTGATGCTGTCCTTCTGATCCACGCCCCGTTCCTGACAGATGGCGGCGTGCTCGGCCAGCTTATCCTCCGCCTCCTGCATCCGCTTGAGGTAGCCGTTGGCCTCCTCCTCGGCGCCGTCACCGGCGGGTACATAGATGGCGCGGCCCGTCAGGTAGCCGTTGTCCGCCGCGTACTGAGCCAGCGCCGCCCCGTCGGGATACAGGGCGCTGCCCTCGGTGCTGAACTCCGTCTCCAGCCTCTGGTACAGGAACGCCGTCTCCGGGATGCGGTCATACGCCTCCTCCGTAAGGCCCATTGCCGCCAGCTGCTGCTGGTAGGCCTCCTCGCCGCCGTAGTACTCCACATACGCCTGCCGCTGTGCCTCCAGCGCCGCCTGATCCTCCTCGGTCAGCGTCACACCGGCCTCCTGCGCCCATGCCCGCACCACGCTGTACAGCTTCACCGTCTCCACGGCCTCGGTTTTGGCATAGTCGCCGTAGGTCACGCCCGCGGTCAGCTCGGCGCTCCAGTCCACATTCGGCACATAGTTGCTCAGATACTCGCAGTCGTAGGCCAGCCAATACAGATACTCCTCCGCCGTCACGGTCTGCCCGTCGATGAGCAGCAGCTCCGCGTCGGGATGGAGTCCGCTGGCCTCATACAGCAGGCCGTCGGTGCGGTGTCCCTTCTTCATGCCTCCAGTGAGGGAGATGGCTCCCACCAGCACCACAGAGGCCAGCGCACCGGCGATCAGGCGCACCCAATTATTCTTCATGCTCAGTTCCTCCTTCTTGGGACTTTCGTCCCTGTATCTCATTCTGCTGCAAACGCAGCTTTTCTACAAGGCCGCCTGCGGCGTCCAATGCATCCTCGTTTGGCTGTAAAAACAGCGTCAGCCGCGGCTCCGTTCCCGCCGACAGCTGCAAGCGGTTCCGGTAGCCCGCCATGGTACACACCGCCAGCAGCGCCGCCGGGTCGATGCGCGTATCGAAGCTGAACAGCAGCTGCCGCCCCTTCTGGGTGATGTCGGTGATGCCCGTCTCCATGGCCGCCGCCCGGAGCATGGCCACGTGCAGCAGCGCCGTTACCGGCTTTGGCACGTCGCCGTACCGGTCCAGCAGCTCGTCCGTCAGGTCGGCCTCGTCCGCCGGCGTCCGCAGCGCGGCGATGCGGCGGTACAGATCCATCCGCTGCTCGGCGGCGGGTACATACCCCTCCGGGATGTAGGCCGGCACCGTCAGGTCGGCGGAGCATTCCGCCCGCACCTCCGCGCCCCGGCCCTGCTGCTCCAGCACCGCGTCGTTCAGCAGCTTCAGGTACATATCATAGCCCACAGACATCATGTAGCCCGACTGCTCGGGGCCTAAGAGGTTTCCGGCGCCCCGGATCTCCAGATCCCGCATGGCGATCTTGAAGCCGGAGCCGAACTCCACATATTCCCGTATGGCGGTGAGCCGCTTGGCGGCCACCTCCGTCAGCACCTTGCCGGTGCGGTACGTCAGATAGGCGTAGGCCCGCCGGGCCGACCGGCCGATGCGCCCCCGGATCTGGTGGAGCTGGCTGAGCCCCAGCCGGTCCGCGTCCTCGATAATGAGGGTGTTCACGTTGGGGATGTCGATGCCCGTTTCGATGATGGTGGTGCATACCAGCACGTCGATGTCGCCCTCCGCCATGCGGCTCATGACGCGGCTCAGCTCACCCTCCGCCATTTTGCCATGGGCGGTCTCCACCGTCACGCCGTCGCCCAGCAGCTCCCGCAGCCGGGAGGCGGTGGAGTCGATGTTCTCCACCCGGTTGTGCAGGTAGTACACCTGCCCGCCCCGATCCAGCTCCCGCCGGATGGCCTCGGTGACGATGCCCCAGTCGTGCTCCAGTACATAGGTCTGCACCGGCTGCCGCTCCTGCGGCGGCTGCTCGATGGTGCTCATGTCCCGGATGCCGCTGAGGGCCATGTTCAGCGTCCGGGGGATGGGCGTGGCGGACAGCGTCAGCGTGTCCACCTGCTCCGTCCGCTGGCGCAGCTTCTCCTTATGGGTCACGCCGAAGCGCTGCTCCTCGTCGATGATGAGCAGACCCAGATCCTTGAACTCCACGCTCTTGGCCAGCAGTTTGTGGGTGCCGATGAGCAGATCCACTCTGCCCGTTTTCACCCGCTCCAGCACGTCCTTCACCTGCGCCGGTGTGCGGAATCGGGACAGCACCTCCACCGTCACCGGAAATGCCCGGAACCGGGCGATGGCCGTGGCGTAGTGCTGCTGGGCCAGCACGGTGGTGGGTACCAGAATGGCGGCCTGTTTGCCGTCCAGAATGCACTTCATGGCCGCCCGCAGCGCCACCTCCGTCTTGCCGTAGCCCACATCGCCGCACAGCAGCCGATCCATGGGCGCCGGCTTCTCCATATCCCGCTTGATATCCCGGATGGCGGCCAGCTGGTCGTCCGTCTCCGTGTAGTCGAAATCATCCTCAAACTCCCGCTGCCACGGGGAGTCCGGTGAAAAGGCGAAGCCGGTCTGCCGCTGGCGCTGGGCGTACAGCTTGATCAGTTCCTCGGCCAGATCCTTTGCCGCCGCCTTGGCCCGGCGGGTGGTCTTGGCCCACTGGTCGCCGGACAGCTTGTTCAGCTTCGTCTTTTCCGCCGCCTCGTCGCCGCCGCCGATGTATTTGCTCACCAGATCCAGCGATGTGGCCGGTACATACAGGCAGTCGCTGCCGGCGTAGTTGATCTTGATATAGTCCTTCTCCACGCCGTCCACCGGCAGACGCAGCATCCCGGCGAACCGCCCGATGCCGTGGTGGACGTGTACCACCAGATCGCCCACCGCCAGATCGGTGTAGGATTGTATTTTCTGCCGATTGTCCGTCTTGGCGGCGCGGGGCTTTTTCCGGCTGCCGGACAGCTTCTCGGTGAGCTGTCCCTCCGTCAGCACCGCCAGCTTCAGCGCCGGCCACTCGCTGCCGGCGCTGAGCGCGCCTACGGTGATGCACACCTGCCCCCGCTTCGGCACGGCGCTGCCGGACAGCTCCAGCGCGGCGGGGATCTTTTTCCGGTGCAGCAGCTCCTGCATATTCTTTGCCCGCACCTCGCCGCCGCACAGCACCAGCACGCCGTACCCGGCGGTGAGGTAGTGTACGATGTCGGTGGCCGCCGTTTCCAGACTGCCGCCGTAGCTGGACAGCTGCTTGGCGGAGATGTCCAGCAGCAGCTTGGGCGCCACCAGATACCGGCTGGTGGGCAGGCTCTCCATCTGGCACACGGGGAAGCGCTCCAGCGCCGCCGCCGTTTCCGTTTCCGTCAGTGTCAGCCGCCCGAAGGCGCCTGCCATCTGACCGGCCTCCATAGACGCCGTTACATCCTGCTTCACCTGCCATACAAAGGCCTTCAGCGCCTCCTGCACCCGGCCCGCCTCGCTGACGCAGACAAGACAGTCCTCCGGCAGATAATCGAAGGCCGTGGCCGCGTCGGGGTACACTGCCGCCAGATACCGGTCGCCGCCGGGAGGCGTCACCCCCTGCCGCAGGGACTGGGCGTCCTCCTCCAGCCGCTGCCGCAGGGCGGCGGTATTCTCCTTCTTCGCCAGACGCTTTGCCGCTGCGTCTATGCGCTTGGCGGCGCTTTCCGCCGCATTTTCGTCGTAAAACGGCAGCACCTCGCCGGCGGGCAGCACCGTAAAGCGCTGCCGGTTCTCCACACGGCGCTGGGTGGTCACGTCGAAATCGCCCATGCTGTCCAGCTCGTCGTCGAAGAACTCGCAGCGCACCGGGCGCTCCGGGCCGGGGGAGAAGATATCCAGAATACCGCCGCGGAGGGCGAACTGTCCTGCGCCCTCTACCTGTTGGGCGCGGACGTAGCCCGCCGCCGTGAGCTGCGCCGTCAGCGCCGTCACGTCATACTGCTGCCCCACCTCCAGCGTGAAGGCGGTCTTTTGCAGCACCGCCGCCGGCAGACACAGCTGCGCCATGGCCGCCGCCGTCGCCACCATCACCCGGGGCTTCTCCTGTGCCAAACGGTACAGTGCCCACAGCCGCCGGTACTCCCACTGGCGGCTGTACGCCGCCGCAGGCCGCAGCTGCCACTCTCTGGCGGGCAGCACCACCGGCTCCTCACCGGTAAGGGCGCGCAGATCGGCGGTCTGCCGGGCGCACTCCTGCTCGTCGGCACACAGCATCAAAAGGGGTCTGCCGGTCTGCTCCGCCGCAGCCGCCGCCACCGCGGCGCGCTGCACGGGGGAGAGCCCCGTGACCATGCTGTGCTTCTCCCGGCCTGCCATGCCCGCCGTCAGCTCCTGTAGCTGCGGCAGTGTCAAAAGCTGTCGGATCAGTCCCTCCAAGTGCTCTCCCTCCCTTCCGAGATCAGCGCCTGCGCTGTTTTTTGACTTGGTATCAGCGTATATTCTATGCGTGCTTTCTGAAATTTACCTGAAAAATTCAGCTGTTGAAACGGTTCATGGCCGTGTCAGCCCCCTGCTCAATAAGGCACAGCGCCGCCTCCGCCGCCCGATCCAGCGTGGCGCGCAGCAGCTTGGCCTCCTCGCCCTGGGGCTTGCCCACCACCCAGTTCACCATCTCATGGTCGGGATGCTCCGGCATCCCCACACCCACCTTGATGCGGGGGAACCCGTCCGTCCCAAGGTGCTGGATGATATTCTTCAGCCCGTTGTGGCCGCCCGCCGACCCGCTTTTGCGGATCCGCAGCCGTCCCGCCGCGAGGGACACGTCGTCGGAGATGACCACCACATGGTCTGCCGGCACCTTGTAGAACCGGGCGGCCTCGCCCACGGACTCACCGGACAGGTTCATGTATGTCTGGGGCTTCATCACCAGTATTTTGTTGCCGTTTTTCTCCAGAATACCTGTCCACGCCTTGAACCGCAGCTTGTTGAGCTTGAAATTCTCCTTTTCCATCAGGCTGTCCAGCGCCAGCCACCCCATGTTATGGCGGGTGGATTCGTACTTGCTGCCGGGATTGCCCAGCCCCACAAGGATCCAGTTGACGCCGCCGGCCTGATTCCGATTAAAAAACAAGGCTCTCGCCTCCTTTTGAAAAAGTAAGGGGACTGCAAACGCAGTCCCCCACAGTATAGCATAGCTTCCGCCGTTTGAAAAGCGCTTAGTTGAACAGCTTAGCGATGGAGATCTCCTGATAGATACGCTCGATGGCCTCGGCGAACATGGGCGCCACAGACAGGTACTTGATCTTGTCGCAGCCTGCGCCCATCGTCTCGGGGATGGTGTTCAGCAGAGCGACCTCCTTGATGACGCTGCTGCTCAGACGCTCCAGCGCCGGGCCGGACAGCACGCCATGGCTGGCGCAGGCGTACACGCTGTTGGCGCCGCCCACCTCCACGATGGCCTTGGCCGCGTTGCAGATGGAGCCGGCGGTGTCGATCATATCGTCGAACAGGATGCAGTCCTTACCTGCCACGTCGCCGATGACGTTCATGACCTCGCACTGGTTGGCCTTCTGACGGCGCTTGTCCACGATGGCAAGGCTCATGTGCAGCTTCTGGGCGAAGGTGCGGGCGCGGGCCACGCTGCCCACGTCGGGGGACACCACCGCCATGTTCTCACACTTCTCGCCGAACTTCTTGGCGTAGTAGTCCACGAACACGGGGTTGCCCAGCAGGTTGTCCACAGGGATGTCGAAGAAGCCCTGGATCTGGCTGGCGTGGAGATCCATGGTCAGCACGCGGTCGGCGCCGGAGGCGGTGATCATGTTGGCCACCAGCTTGGCGGAGATGGGATCGCGGCTCTTGGCCTTACGATCCTGACGGGCATAGCCGAAATAGGGGATCACCGCGGTAACACGACCCGCGGAGGCGCGCTTGCAGGCGTCGATCATGATGAGCAGCTCCATCAGGCTGTCATTGACCGGCTTGCAGGTGGAGTTGATGAGAAACACATCGCTGCCGCGGACGCTCTCATACAGAGAGACCGAGGCCTCGCCGTCCGCAAAGGATTTGACCTCTGCCTCGCCCAGCTTGATGCCGATGAGCTTGCAGATCTCCTGTGCCAATGCGGGGTTGGCGTTGCCGGTGAAGATCTTGATGTCCTTGCCGTGAGAAATCATGGTGTTAAACCTCTCGCTTTCTGTCCGTTATGGAATATTTTTTCGACCGCTGCCGGTCATGGCATACCTGTTAAAAAACAAACAAAAAGCGCCGCCACATCGCCCTTACCGCCGGTCAGAGCGGTCTTTTGCGATGCAGACGGCGCACGCCTCGGCAGAGGAAGCGCACACACAGCAGCTATTGGCTTTTACACAGTCCAACCGATCCATTGGCCCTTCCTCCCCTCAGCTTGGTTTGCCTGTTCCTATTATAACAGGCTTTACGGGAAAATCCAGTATTTTTCCCACTTTTTTTGGCAATAATTTTTCAGGGCGGAAAATGCTCATGCAAATCGCCATTTTTTCATGGAAATAGCGGTCATTTTTTGTATTTCTAAGAAAATGCAAGGGTTTTTGCCATTTTTGAGTTGCATTTCCCGTTCTATTGCATTACAATAGGCAGGTATTTGAGGAGGGCTGCCCTGTATGCTTCACATTGTGCTGGTCGAACCGGAGATCCCCCAGAACTGCGGCAACATTGCCCGCACCTGCGCCGCCACGGGATGCTCTCTGCATCTTATCCGTCCGCTGGGCTTCGACATCTCCGATCGTGCCGTAAAGCGGGCGGGTCTTGACTACTGGCATCTGGTGACCGTCCGGGACTACGACGGACTGGACGATTTCTTCCGGCAGAACCCGGAGGCCGCCGGCGATCTGTGGCTGGCCACCACCAAGGCGCCGCAGGACTACACACAGGCCCGGTTCTCGCCGGACTGCTGGCTGTTCTTCGGCAAGGAGACAGCAGGGCTGCCGGAGGCGTTCCGCGCGGCCCACTATGACCGATGCATCCGGCTGCCCATGCGCACGGAGGCGCGCAGTCTGAATCTCAGCAACTCCGTGGCCATTCTGACCTACGAGGCTCTGCGGCAGAACGGGTTCCCCGGCCTGTCGGGGCAGGGTGAGATGGCGGAGCGCTGATCTGTTTTTTCCATACACATACTATTTCAAAAGGAGATGTATCCGTATGAACTACAATAAAAAGACCATTCTGGACGTGGACGTGGCCGGGAAGAAGATCTTGCTGCGCTGCGATTTCAATGTGCCGCAGGATAAGGAGACGGGCGCTATCACCAGCGACAAGCGCATCGTGGCGGCGCTGCCCACCATCCGCTACCTGCTGGAGAAGAAGGCGGCGGTCATCGCCTGCTCCCATCTGGGCAAGCCCAAGGGCGAGTGGAAGGCCAAGCTGAGCCTGGCCCCCGTGGCGCAGCGTCTCAGCGAGCTGCTGGGACAGGAGGTCATCTTCGCCAAGGACATCGTGGGCGAGGACGCCAAGGCCAAGGCCGCGGCGCTGCAGGGCGGCCAGATCATGCTGCTGGAGAACCTGCGCTTCGATCCCCGCGAGGAAAAGAACGACCCATCCTTCGCCGAGGAGCTGGCCTCCATGGCGGAGCTGTATGTGTCCGACGCCTTCGGCACCGTTCACCGCGCCCACGCCTCCACCGCCGGTGTGGCGGCCTATCTGCCCGCCGTGTCCGGCCTGCTGGTGGCCAAGGAGCTGGAGGTCATGGGCGGTGCGCTCAATAACCCCAAGCGCCCCTTCGTGGCGGTGCTGGGCGGCGCCAAGGTCAGCGATAAGATCGGCGTCATCAACAACCTGCTGGACAAGGCCGACACCATCATCATCGGCGGCGGCATGGCCTACACCTTCGCCAAGGCGCAGGGCGGCTCCATCGGTAAGAGCCTGTGCGAGGAGGATAAGCTGGACTACGCCCGGGAGATGATCGCCAAAGCGGAAAAGAACGGCGTCAAGCTGCTGCTGCCCTCCGACACCATGGCGGCGGACGATTTCTCCAACGACGCCAAGCGTCAGGTGGTCAGCACCATGGCCATCCCCGACGGCTGGGAGGGCATGGACATCGGCCCCGACACCATCCGGACGTTCTGCGACGCCGTGAAGGGCGCCGGCACCGTGGTGTGGAACGGGCCTATGGGCGTGTTCGAGTTTGAGAACTTTGCCGCCGGCACCCGCGCCATGGCGCAGGCGCTGGCCGACAGCGGTGCCATCACCATCGTGGGCGGCGGCGACAGTGCCGCGGCGGTGGATCAGATGGGCTTTGCCGACAAGATCACCCACATCAGCACCGGCGGCGGCGCGTCTCTGGAATTTCTGGAGGGTCTGGAGCTGCCCGGCGTGGCCTGCCTGCTGGACAAGTAAGCAGCCCTGACAGGGGACGGCCATCCCCTTTACATGGATCGTATCAAAGCAAAATTTGTGTCGATAGAATAGTTTAAAGAAGACAGAGGAGTAAACAAGTTATGAATCGCAGATACCGTAAGACCATTATCGCCGGCAACTGGAAGATGAACAAGACCGCCAGCGAGACGAAAAAATTCGCTGAGGAGCTGAAGGCTCTGCTGCCCAAGGCCAAGTGGTGCGACGTAGTGGTGTGCGTCCCCGCCGTGAACATCTCCACCGCCATCAAGGCCTTCAAGGACGCCCGCGTGTCCGTTGGCGCGCAGAACGTGTTCTTTGAGAAGTCCGGCGCCTACACCGGCGAGGTCTCCGCCGATATGCTGAAGGATCTGGGCGTGAAGTACGTCATCATCGGCCACTCCGAGCGCCGCCAGTATTTCGGTGAGACGGATCTCATCGTCAACAAGAAGGTGCTGGCCGCGCTGGAGGCCGGTCTGCACCCCATTATCTGCGTGGGCGAGACGCTGGAGCAGCGGGAGCTGGGCATCACCATGGAGCTCATCGCCCTGCAGGTGAAGTCCGCGCTGGCCGGCGTGTCCGCCGAGAAGCTGCGCAAGTGCGTCATCGCCTATGAGCCCGTGTGGGCCATCGGCACCGGCAAGACCGCCACCGCCGAGCAGGCTGCAGAGGTCTGCACCTTCATCCGCACCACCGTGCGCCACCTGTACGGTGCCCGCATCGCCCGTTCCATCACCATCCAGTACGGCGGCTCCATGAAGCCTGCCAACGCCGCGGAGCTGCTGGGTCAGCCCGACATCGACGGCGGCCTCATCGGCGGTGCCGCTCTGAATGCTGCTGACTTTGTGGAGATCATCAACGCCGCCAATCAGGACTGAGCTCTCAGGAGGAAAGGCATGAACAAAACTCCGACAACTCTTATCATTATGGACGGCTTCGGCCTTGCTCCGGCGGCGGATGACAACGCCGTTACGCTGGCGAAAACGCCGGTGCTGGACGGGCTGTTCCGTGACTATGCCCACACCACCCTGTCCGCCAGCGGACTGGACGTGGGTCTGCCCGCCGGGCAGATGGGCAACAGCGAGGTAGGTCACACCAACATCGGCGGCGGCCGCGTGGTGTTTCAGGATCTGCCCCGTATCAGCCGCGCCATCGAGGACGGCAGCTTCTTCCGGAACGAAGCCTACAACAAGGCCATGGACGACTGTCTGAAAAACGGCGCCAGCCTCCACCTGTACGGCCTGCTGTCCGACGGCGGCGTACACTCCCACATCGACCACCTGTACGCGCTGCTGCAGATGGCAAAGGACAAGGGGCTGCACCGCGTGTATATCCACTGCTTCCTGGACGGGCGGGACGTGTCCCCCACCAGCGGCAAGGGCTTTGTGCAGGCGCTGGCCGACAAGTGCGCCGCGCTGGGCGTGGGCAAGATCGCCACGGTCATGGGCCGCTACTACGCCATGGATCGCGACAAACGCTGGGAGCGGGTACAGATGGCCTACGACGCCATGGTGTATGGCGAGGGCAACCACAACGCCGACCCCGTGGACGCCGTGGCACAGAGCTACGCCAACAATGTCACCGACGAGTTCATGGAGCCGGTGGTCTGCGACAGCGACGGCACCATCAGCGACAACGACAGTGTGATCTTCTTCAACTACCGCCCCGACCGGGCCCGCGAGATCACCCGCGCCATCGTCGACCCCGACTTTGACGGGTTCCAGCGGGAGTTCTTCCCCACCACCTATGTGTGCAACACGGAGTACGACGCCTCCATGCCCAACGTGCTGGTAGCGTGGCCCCGCATCGCCGTAAAGAACGGACTGGGCGAGTACCTCAGCAGCATGGGCATGACCCAGCTGCGCATCGCGGAGACGGAGAAGTACGCCCATGTGACGTTCTTCTTCAACGGCGGCGTGGAGACGCAGTACCCCGGCGAGGACCGGGTGCTGGTTCCCTCCCCCAAGGTGGCGACCTACGATCTTCAGCCGGAGATGAGCGCCGTGGAGGTGTGCGACAAGTGCGTGGAGCGCATCGAGTCCGGCGCCTACGATGTGATCATTCTGAACTTTGCCAACTGCGACATGGTGGGTCACACCGGCGTGCTGGAGGCCGCCATCAAGGCGGTGGAGACGGTGGACACCTGCGTGGGCCGCGTGGTGGAGGCCACCCTGAAGATGGGCGGCATCGCCATGGTCACTGCCGACCACGGCAACGCCGAGGACATGAAGCAGCCCGACGGCAGCCCCATGACCGCCCACACCACCAACCTCGTACCCTTCATCCTCTGCGGCGCCGGCACCGAGCTGCGTCCGGGCCGTCTGGCGGACATCGCCCCCACCATTCTGGATGTGATGGGCCTTGCCTGCCCGGAGGAGATGGACGGCAAGACACTGATCGTCAAATAAGGCAGCGTTCGCTTTGTATGAACAGCAGACCCCGAAGCGGCGCTTCGGGGTCTCGTTATAAGGAGATATACCCATGAATATCACAGTTATCGGCTGCGGGCGGTGGGGTTCCCTCATCACATGGTACCTCGACCACATCGGCCACCGCGTCACCCTGTACGGCCGCAGCACCTCCCCCAAGATGCAGGCGTTTCTCGCCACCCGGCAGAACGATCTGCTGACGCTGCCGGAGTCCGTGGCGCTGTCCACCGACCTTGCCGCCGCGCTGGACGGTGCGGAGACGGTCATCATCTCCATCGGCTCCCAGAATCTGCGGAGCCTGCTGGGTCAGCCGGAGCTGCAAGCCCTGCGGGAGCGCACGGTGGTTCTGTGCATGAAGGGTCTGGAGATGGGTACCGGCGCACGGCTCAGCCAGATCGCGTCCGTGTGCCTGCATCCGTCCAATGCCGTGGCGGTCTGGCTGGGGCCGGGCCATGTGCAGGAGTTCTATCGCGGCATCCCCAACTGTATGGTCATCGACAGCGAGAACGACGCTGTCAAGCGCCGTCTGGTGCAGTCCTTCTCCAGCGACCTCATCCGCTTCTACTACGGCGGCGACATGATCGGCAACGAGGTGGGCGCCGCCGCCAAAAACGTGGTGGGCATCGCCGCCGGTTTTCTGGACGGCTTCGAGATGGGCAGTCTCAAGGGCGCCCTCATGAGCCGCGGCACCCGGGAGGTAGCCCGGCTCATCAAGGCCATGGGCGGCAGTGAGCTGTCGGCCTACGGGCTGTGCCATCTGGGCGACTACGAGGCCACAGTGTTCTCCCCGTACAGCCACAACCGACAGTTCGGCGAGGCCTTCGTCCGGGGGCAGGACTACCACCAGCTGGCGGAGGGCTACTACACCGTCAAGGCGCTGATGCTGCTGGGGAAGAAGTACGGCGTGGAGCTGCCCATCTGCAAGGCCGTCCACGACATCCTCTACGAGCACGCCGTCCCCAAGGACGTGCTGGCCGGTCTGCTGCGCCGGGGTCTGACGGAGGAGTTCTACGACTGAGGTACAAAACCAAATGAATAAAAAAGTCTCTGTCTGGTCACAATGCAGGCAGAGACTTTTTTATTCCGGCGGGCCGCGGGCCGGAAACCGCGGCGGTGGGTGTATCCCACCTGAAAGGCGCGTATGAGCAGACTCGACAAATCAAAGATCCGTGCCATGTTCGGCGGCAAGGGCTTCTACATAGCCCTTGCGGTGTGCCTGCTGGCTGCCGGCACCATCGGCTATATCACCCTATTCTCCTCCGCCTCCCCCGTCAGGGAGCCCGACCCCGTCATCGAGATCAAGCCCGCCCCCGTGACGCCTGTCCCCGTCCCGCCCACCAAGCCGGTGATCCAGCCGGAGCCGGTGGAGGTGCCGGTGCAGGAGCCGGTGGTCATCGAGGAGCCGGTGGAGCTGCTGCCGGAGGTGGTCTCCCCGCTGGACGGCACCACCGTCACGGTGTTCAGCATGACGGAGCTGCTGTATGACCAGACCATGGCGGACTGGCGCACCCACAACGGCATCGACGTACAGGCCGAGGAGGGCGCGGCGGTCAAGACGGCGGCGGACGGCACCGTGGTCTCCGTCACCGACGACGAGCTGATGGGGACCACCGTGGTCATTGAGCACAGCGGCGGCTACACCACCCATTACAGCAGCCTGCAAGCCGACGTGCCGGTGGCGGAGGGACAGGCCGTTCACGCCGGGGACGTCATCGGCTGTGTCGGCTCCACCAGCGCAGCGGAGAGCGAGATGGGCCCCCACCTCCACTTCTCCGTCAGTCAGAACGGCAGCGCCATCGACCCCCACGCCTATATCGACGAGTGAAAAAAGAAAGAGGTCTGCGGTGCAGACCTCTTTCTTTTTCACGTTTCAGGATTCCAGCGTCCGCGCGCCGTGGATGCGGCGGTTGAGGATACGGAACACGGAGGATACCAGCAGAATACCCACCGCCAGCGCCCCGGCCACGCCGATGGTCTCCAGTCCTTTGGCAACGGCGTCCATCATGTTGCCCTCCAGCCCCAGACTCATGGTGTAGTACACACCGGCGCCGGGCAGCAGCGGCAGGATGGTGATGACCAGATAGGGCATAGAGGGACACTTGCGGACCCGCGCCATCACCTCGGCATACAGCGCCGCAAACAGGGCGGCGAACAGGTTGGCGGCGTATATGTCGCAGCCCAGCGCGCCCCACAGCAGGTAGAGCATCCATGTGGCCACGCCGCCGATGATGCACAGCACGCAGCCCCGTCCGTGGACGTTGAACAGGATGCAGAAGCCGCAGCAGCCCACGAACACCGCGATGGCCTGTGCCAGCGGGTGCCAGCTCACCGTGGCGGAGCCGGTCAGACCGTAGACGCCGGTGGTCAGATGCCACGCGGCGGCGGTACCCAGCGCGATGGCCAGCGCGGTGAGGATCACCTGCACCACCCGGATGATGCCGGAGTTGGTGTCGCCGTAGATGATGTCCCGCATGGAGTTGGTGATGGGCAGGCCGGGGACAAGGATCATCAGCGCGCCGATGATGGCGGCATCGGGGCTGTTCATCAGTCCCAGACCCGCCGCGATATAGGCCGGCAGCGCCATACAGCAGGCCGCCAGCAGGGTGCTGAAGAAGGGGTTGGCCTCCTGCTTGTCCATAAAGCGGGTGATGAGGCCGATGATCAGGCCCATCGCCCCCGCCCACAGGCAGTCCAGCAGCGTGCCGCCGAACACCAGACAGAAGCCCAGACCCACCAGCACGCTGCCCAGATAGAACACGCCGGTGCTGTAAGAGCGGCACGCCTTCATGGTCTCCTCCAGCCACGCCATAGCCTCGTCCACGTCGGGACGCTCCGCGCAGATGCGGCGGCTCAGGGCGTTGAGCTTTTCCAGCGCCTCCAGATCGTTGCCGTGGAAGCCGATACGCTTCATGATCATCAGCGGCTTGCCGTTGGCGGCCTCCAGGCTGACGGACACGCAGTTGGGGATAGCGAACGCCTCGCACTCCACGCCGTAGGCCCGCAGGATGCGGTGGATGGTGTCCTCTACCCGGAAGGTCTCCGCGCCGGACATGGCCAGATGGTACCCCATGGTAGCCGCCAGATCGGTCAGCAGATAATAGTCCATACAAACAGATCTCCTGTATCAGTTTGCCGGATGCTGCGAAGGCCGCATCCGGCAAACTGACAGTATAGGCGCTTCGCAGGCAAATGTCAACCGTCCATTTGGGTCACAGTTCCCAAGAACAGCGGCAGGTTGGCATGGGTGTCCACGATCATGTACACGAAGGGGCGATCCAGCACCACGCGATGCACCTCCGGCGGCTCAGCGGAGGCGGCTTCATTCGCCACCGCCGTGACGGCGGCGGCCTTGGTGCCGTTCTCGTCCAGCTCCAGATAGGTCTTGTGCAGCACGGCGCTGACATACAGCTGGTCGTTAGGCGCGCCGCCCATGGCCCGCAGATCCGCCGCCGTGCTGTCAAAGGCGTCGGTGACGCCCATGGCCTTCAGCGCGTCGCTCAGCTCCAGCGAGGAGGACGCCTTGAACCGGGGGATGGCGGCCTCCACCGTGCCGTGCTGGGGGTCATTCAGCAGGGCGTGGAGCTTGCCGCCGGTGAGTCCGGCCACATAGTCCGCTATGGAGACGCCCTCGTTGGGCAGCAGTCCCACAAAGGCGTAGCGGCCGCCGTCGTAGTACTTCATAAAGCCGGTGGTGTTGTCGTCGGACAGATAGAGGCTCTCCTGCGACCACAGCAGATCCGCCGTCTGGCGGGTGCCGTCGGCGGCGGTGAACACCGCGCCCTTCTGGATGTTCTCCTTCTCGTAGGGCTTCTCCCACTTGGCGTCAAAGCACACGGCGTTCACCAGATAGAGCATGGTGCGCTCGCCGGGCGCTTGCTCCAGCAGCTTGTCGATCATGCCGTCGGTCTGGTTGCTGACCCAGTGGTTCAGGTCGTTTTTCATGGCCTCGTCAAAGGCGGAGCGGTACACCTCCGCGTCATAGTAGCTGACGCAGTTGTCCAGAAAACTGTCCTCCAACCGGAAGATGTCCCGCACCCACAGGGAGTTGGCCAGTGACAGCTTGCACTTCTTGGTGTTCTCCGGCAGGCTCATGCGGTAGGTATAGAGGTAGTCGTTGAGGGTATCCCGATCCATGCCCATGGCCTTCTCCAGTTGGGACAGCGTGGTGCCGGCAGCGCCGTTGGCGGTCATGCCCAGCGCGTACAGCAGGGATACCGGGGAGAGCAGCACGCCCTCCTCCTGCGTTGTCTGCCGCAGCAGGGCGGCGGCAAAGTCCATGACAGCCGTGCTGTCGTCGGTCAGGTCGATGTGCGTATCGATGGTGCGGGCGGTCACGCCCTCCGTCAGGCTCTGTGCCGTCAGCTTACTGCCGCAGCCGAACAGCGGCAGCGCCATGCACGCAGCCAGCACCAGCGCCGCGATGCGTTTTTCCATGGGATCAGCTCCTTTCTGCTTGTTCTACTCCTTAGACGCAGGCGAGGGGCAAAAGGTTTCCCTCTCTGCGAAAAAAAGCGGGTACACGCGGGCGGAAGCCCCTCCGTCCGTATGTACCCGCCTCGTCTTACTGCGTCAGACGCTCCAGCGCGCAGTGGGCGGCGGCCTGCTCGGCCTCCTTTTTGCTGCGCCCCTCGCCGGTGCCGGCCACCTGTCCGTTGAGCAGGACGCGGAAGGCGAACACTCGCGCATGGTCCGGGCCGGAGGCCCCCACCATCTCGTAGCGCAGGGTCTGATCCGGCTTGCGCTGCACCAGCTCCTGCAGCTCCGTCTTATAGTCCCGGCGGCGCTCCTCCACCTGCTCCTCCTGCTCCTTGTCCAGCAGCACGCGGTGGATCAGGTCGCGGGCGGCGTCCATGCCGCCATCCAGATAGACGGCGGCAAACACCGACTCCGTGGCGTCCGCCAGAATGGACGGACGGCGGCGGCCGCCGCCCAGCTCCTCGCCCCGGCCCAGCCGCAGGTACTCGCCAAGACCCAGATACTGGGCCACCTCATGCAGGCTCTCCTCGCACACCAGCGCGGCGCGGATACGGGTCAGGTCGCCCTCCGGCATATCGGGATGCTTGGTGTACAGGTACTCCGCCGTCACGAAGCCCAGCACCGCGTCGCCCAGGAACTCCAGGCGCTCGTTGCTGCTGATGCCCGCACCCCGATGCTCGTTGGCGTAGGAGCTGTGGTACAGCGCGTTTTCCAGCAGCTCCGGGCGGTGAAAGACGTAGCCCAGCTTCGTCTCCAAGGTATGCATATATGCTCCCCCTTCCTAAAAAGACGACCCCGCGCAGGCGGGGCCGTGTCTCGTTTCCTCTATGTCAGATCAACCGAGCTTGCCGTTGAGGTAGCGGACGCAGTCGCCAACGGTCTTCAGCGCCGTCAGATCCTCCTCATCGATCTCGCCGATGTCGAACTCCTCCTCCATGGCCATGACCAATTCGACCAGATCCACGGAATCGGCACCCAGATCGTCCACGAAAGAACTCTCCATGCTGATCTCATCGGTGTCGATGGCAAACTGCTCGGCGATGAGGTCCTGCATCGTCTTGAAGATCTCCTCCATTGTCACAGGGTATTCCTCCTTCTTTTTTTCTTCGAATAGAATACGGCAATCCCACCGTAGTGTCAATACCTTTTTGTCTTTTTTATTCGGTCACCATCTGCATCTTGCCTATGTTGGCGGTGATGGCCTCCACAATGCCGCTGTCCGCCACCTGCATGGCCTGCCCGACGGCGTTCTCGATGGCCTCGGCGTTGGAGGCGCCGTGGGCCTTGATGACCGGCTTGGAGATACCGATAAAGGCGGTACCGCCCACCTTGTTGGGGTCCAGCCGCGCCTTGAAGTCGTTGAGGCCGGGCATCACCAGCAGTGCCGCCAGCTTCGTCAGCAGGTTCTTTTTGAACATCCCCTTCAGCGCGGAGCCGGCAAAGGAGCCCACACCCTCGATGCTCTTGAGCATGATGTTGCCGGAGAAGCCGTCGGCCACGATGACGTCGCAGCCGCCCTTGATGGCCTCCTTGGCCTCGATGTTGCCGATGAAGTACAGGTCGCCCCGCGCATCGGCCTGCCGCAGCAGCGCCAGCGTCTGCTTCTGGAGGTCGGTACCCTTGCTGTCCTCCGTGCCGATGTTCAGAAGGCCCACCCGGGGCTTTGCCACGCCCAGCACACGCTGGGCGTAGAAATTGCCCAGATAAGCGAACTGCACCAGATACTCCGGCGTACACTCGGCGTTGGCGCCGCAGTCGATGAGCACGGCGCTGCCGGTGGTGGTGGGGATCACCGGCGCCATGGCGGCACGGCGGATGCCGTGGATGCGCTTGGTGATGAGGGTCGCGCCGGTAAGCAGCGCACCGGTGGAGCCGGCGGACACCATGGCGTCGCCGCCGCCGTTTTTCAGCAGCGTCAGCCCCACGCCCATAGAGGTATCCTTCTTCCGGCGGAATACGGTGGCCGGGTCGTCGCACATCTCCACCGTCTCCGCGGTGGGGATGATGGCCGCGCCGTCCGGCAGCTCCGTCAGGCCGCAGGCGCGGACGGCGTCCAGAATGGCGGCCTCGTCGCCGGTGAACACGATGTCCACGCCGAAGCGCTTCTGCGCCTGCAGCGCGCCCTTGACGATCTCCAGCGGGGCGTTGTCGCCGCCCATGGCGTCTACGATGATCTTCATGTCCACAGTACCTCCTGCTTGATGCCCTCCAGGATCTCCAGCGACCGCTGGCTCAGCTCCGCGTTTTTGTTGCGCTTGCCCTTGACGCGGTGATCCAGCGGCGGGATGATGCCGAAATTGATGTTCATGGGCTGGAAATCGCCCACCGAGCCGTTGCTGACATACAGACCCAGCGCGCCGATGGCCGTCTCCGCCGGGAAGTCGATGGGCGTCTGCCCGTTGAGGCGGCGCGCCAGCTCCACGCCCGCCAGAAAGCCGCTGGCGCAGGATTCCACATACCCCTCCACGCCTGTCATCTGCCCGGCAAAGGCGATGCGCGGCTCGGCCTTCAGCCGGTAGTAGCGATCCAGCAGACGGGGCGAATCCAGATAGGTGTTGCGGTGCATCACGCCGTAGCGCAGGAACTGGGCGTTCCGCAGCGCCGGGATCATGGTGAACACACGCCGCTGCTCCGGCCACTTCAGGTGAGTCTGGAAGCCCACCAGGTTGTAGATGCTGCCGTCGGCGTTGTCCCGGCGGAGCTGCACCACGGCGTAGGGCTCTTTCCCGGTCTTGGGGTCGATGAGCCCCCGGGGCTTCAGCGGCCCGAACCGCAGGGTATCCTCGCCCCGCCGTGCCATGACCTCCACGGGCATACAGCCCTCGAACACGCTTTTATCCTCGAAGCCGTGTACCTCCGCCTCCTCGGCGGCGATCAGCGCCTGCCAGAAGGCTTGATACTCCTCCTTGGTCATGGGGCAGTTGATGTAGTCCGGCGTTCCCTTGTCGTAGCGGCTGGCGAAATACGCGCTGTCCATGTCCACGCTGTCGCAGGCCACCAGCGGCGCGGCGGCGTCGAAGAAGTTCAGGGTTGTGCCGCCGCCCAGCTTTTCAGCGATGGCGTCCGCCAGCGGGTCGGAGGTCAGGGGGCCGGAGGCGATGACCACGTCCCCCTCCGGGATGGACGTGACCTCGCCGGGGATCATGGTGATATTGGGGTGGCTGAAAATGGTCTCCGTGACCATGCGGGCAAAGCCGTCACGATCCACGGCTAGCGCGCCGCCGGCGGGTACCGCCGTGGCGTCTGCGCAGCGCATAATGAGGCTGTTCAGCCGCCGAAGCTCCTCCTTCAGCAGGCCCACGGCGTTTTCCAGCCCCGCGCCCCGCAGGGAGTTGGAGCAGCAAAGCTCTGCAAAATAATCGGTCACATGGGCGGGGGTCTTTTTCTCCGGCTTCATCTCCCGCAGCGTCACAGCCACGCCCCGCTGGGCCAGCTGCCACGCGCACTCGGAGCCGGCCAGTCCCGCGCCGATGACGGTCACATGGTTCATGTCTTACTCCGCTTTCTCCGCGGCCTTTTTTGTGGTCTTTTTGGCAGCGGTGCTCTTGGTGGTGGTCTTTTTCGCCGCCGTCTTGGTGGTCTTCTTGGCGGCAGACTCCTTCTCCGCGGTCTTGGCGGTCTTCTTCGCGGCGGCAGTCTTGGTGGTTTTCGCGGTAGTGGTCTTCTTGGCGGCGGTCTTGGTGGTCTTCTTGGCGGTATCCTCCGCCGCTGCCGCCGTCTCCGCCGCACCCTCCGCATTTTCCGCGCCGTCGGCGGTCTTGCGGCGGCGGTAGCCCCGCTTGTCCTCCGGCAGGAAGTTGCTGCACGCCGGATTGGCGCAGAAGGGCTTGTTGAAGCCCCGCCCCGCCTTCTTGAACATGGTCTGGCCGCACACGGGACAGTCGTCCTTCACCGGCACGTCCCACGTCATAAAGTCGCAGGTGGGGAACTTATCGCAGCCATAGTAGGTGTAGCCGTTGCGGCTGGTCTTTTTCAGGATGCGGCCGCCGCACTTGGGGCAGCGTCCCGGCATCTCCACCACCAGCGGCTTGGTGAACTTGCACTCCGGATAGCCGGGGCAGGCCAGAAATCGGCCGAACCTGCCGGACTTGATGACCATGTTCCGGCCGCACAGGTCGCACTTCTCCTCCGTCACCTCGTCGGGCACCTTCAGGTACACGCCCTCCATATCCTTCTCCACCTGCTCCAGATTCTCGTGGAACGGCACATAGAACTGGCGGATCACGTCCTTCCACTGTACATCGCCGGACTCCACATCGTCCAGCTTCTTCTCCATACGGGCGGTGAACTTTACATCCACGATGTTGGGGAAGCGCTGGCACATCAGGTCGTTGACCACCTGCCCCAGCGGTGTGATACGCAGGTACTTGCCCTCCTTGATGACGTACTCGCGGTCCAGAATGGTGGACACGGTGGGGGCATAGGTGGAGGGGCGGCCGATGCCGTTCTCCTCCATGGTGCGGATCAGGGTGGCGTCGGTGTACCGGGCGGGCGGCTGGGTGAAGTGCTGCGCCGGGGCAAAGCTCTCCAGCGTCACGCTCTCGCCCTCCGCCAGCTCCGGCAGGGGGGATTCCTTCTCCTCCTTGTCGTCGTCACGGCTCTCCTCGTACACGGCGGTATAGCCCGCGAACTTCAGGTTGCTGGCGGAGCAGCGGAAGCTGTGGTCGCCTGCGCCGATCTCCACGCTGATGCTGTCGTAGACGGCGTTGGCCATCTGGCTCGCCAGAAAACGGCTCCAGATCAAGCGGTACAGTCGGTACTGCTCGCCGGTGAGGTCGCCCTTGACCTGCTCCGGCGTCAGCGCCGGGTCGGAGGGGCGGATGGCCTCGTGGGCGTCCTGCGCCCCGGCCTTCGTCTTGTAGGCGCGGGTGGACGCGGGGTAATAGCGCTCTCCGTAGCGGGAGCAGATCACGGTCTTTGCCTGCGCCTGCGCCTCGGCGGAGATACGCAGCGAGTCGGTACGCATATAGGTGATAAGGCCCACCGTACCCTCGCCGGTGATGTCCACGCCCTCATAGAGCTGCTGGGCAATGGCCATGGTGCGGCGGGGGGTCATATTCAGCTTGCGGGACGCCTCCTGCTGTAAAGTGGAGGTGGTGAACGGCGGCGCGGGAGAGCGCTGCTTGTCCGCCCGCTTCACAGAGCTGACGGTAAAGGGCAGCTCCCGCAGCTCATCCATGATGGCCTGGGTGTCCCCCTCGCTGGACGGCTCGTACTTCTTGCCGCCCTTGCCGTAGTAATGGGCGGTGAACAGCGCCCCGGCGTGGTTTTTCAGGCTGGCGTCCAGCGTCCAGTACTCCTGCGGCACGAAGTCGGTGATCTCCTTCTCCCGCTCCGCCACCAGACGCATGGCCACGGACTGGACGCGGCCCGCCGACAGGCCCCGCCGGATCTTCTTCCACAGCAGCGGCGAGAGCTGGTAGCCCACGATGCGGTCCAGCACACGCCGGGCCTGCTGGGCGTCCACCAGATCCTGATCGATGTCACGGGGATGCTGGATGCTGTCCGTCACCACCTTCTTGGTGATCTCGTTGAACGTCACGCGCCGGGCCTTCTCGTCCGGCAGCTCCAGCAGGTACTTCAGATGCCAGCTGATGGCCTCTCCCTCGCGGTCCGGGTCGGTGGCGAGGTAGACGGTCTGGCTCCCCTTGGCCGCCGTCTTCAGATCCTTGATGATATCCTCTTTGCCCTTGATGGGCTTATAGTTGGGGGTAAAGTCCCCGTCCACATCCACGCCCAACGTGCTCTTGGGCAGGTCGCGCAGATGGCCCATGCTTGCCTTCACCTGATAATCCGGCCCCAGATACTTGCCGATGGTCTTGGCCTTGGCCGGGGACTCCACGATCACCAGATTTTTTGCTTTTGCCATAGTTTCCTTATTCCTCCCTGAGTTCTACCGTCCGCAGGAAGCTTCCCGCTCCCTGCCGGCAGACATATCCGTCGATCTCCAGCATGGTCAGTGCCGACAGCACCCGCCGCACGGGCAGCTCTGTCATCACCGCCGCCTCATCCGCCAGCAGCGGACGATCCGCGGGCAGTACCCGCAGGACGCGCTTCTGGTCGTCAGTCAGCGCCGCGCCCTCACCTGCCAGATCCAAAACCGGCCTTGCCGGTGTTTTTTCCCCCTCTTGTTTCGCCGGTACCGGCATATCCCTTGTCTCATCCGCCGCGCCCTTGGGCGTCTCCGGCATGGCTACCCGGATGGGACGCAGCTTCTGCGGGAACTGCCGCTGGTAGGTACCCAGCACGTCCCACGCCTCCATGACCAGCCCCGCGCCGTCCCGGATCAGCTGGTTGCAGCCCCGGCTGGTATCGGCGTTGATGGGGCCCGGCACGGCGAACACGTCCCGTCCCTGCTCCAGCGCGGTATTGGCGGTGATGAGCGCACCGCTTCTCTCCGGCGCCTCCACCACCAGCACGCCCAGACTCAGACCGCTGATGATGCGGTTGCGCACCGGAAAATGGCTGCCCTTCGGCTCCGTCCCCGGCGGGTACTCCGACAGCAGCACGCCGGTGGCGGCGATGTCCTCATAGAGTCGCCGGTTCTCCGGCGGGTAGATCACATCCACACCGCCGCCCAGCACCGCGGCGGTAAAGCCGCCGGCCCGCAGCGCCCCCTGATGGGCAGCGCCGTCGATGCCCTTGGCGAGGCCGGATACCACCAGACCGCCCTGCCGCGCCAGCTCGTAGCCCAGCTGAGACGCAGCCCCTGTGCCGTAGGGCGTACACTTCCGGGTACCCACCACGGCCACGGCGGCCTCCTCGTCAAAAAGCGGCATGGAGCCCTTGCCGTACAGCACCACCGGCGGGTCGTACATATCCCGCAGGCGGCCGGGATAGGCCGCATCGTCCATGGTGACGATGAACTGCCCGTCCTTGGCGCAATCCGCCAGCACCGTCTCGGCGCGGGTCAGCGACTTATCCGCCAGCACCTGCGCCTGCTGCTTGGTGACGCCCTCCACCAGACACAGCTCGTCCGGCTGGGCATAGTATACGTCCTCCGGTGAGGAAAAATGCTCCAACAGAAGGAGCTTCGTCCGGTTGCTCAGTCCCGGCGCCGTGGTCAGCCACAGCCAGTATTTCAGCGCAGCCATCCCCTCATCTCCTCTTTTTTGTTCAGCGGTACGCCTCCCACAGCAGCACCGCCGCCGCCATGGCCGCATTCAGCGACTCGCAGTGCGCCTCCATGGGGATGCGCACCGTCCGGTCGCACAGTGCCAGCACCTGCGCCGTCAGCCCACGTCCCTCGCTGCCGATGGCGATGGCGCAGCGGTGCAGCGGCAGCGCCCGCACATCCGCCGTGTCGTCCCGCAGCGCCGCGCCGTACAGCGGCAGTCCCGCGTCGCGCAGGCGGACGTGCAGCGTCTCCACATCGGTACACCACACCGGCAGACGGAACACCGCCCCCATGGACGAGCGCAGTGTCTTGACGCTGTACGGGTCGGCACAGCCGGTCAGCAAAATCACGCCGTCGCAGCCGAAGGCATCCGCCGTCCGGATCACCGTGCCCACGTTGCCTGGGTCCTGTACGCCGTCCAGCACCACATAGCGCTGCCCCGTCAGCTTCTCCGGCAGGGCGGTGTCCGGCATCCGGCACGCCGCCAGCATCCCCTGGGGCGTCCGTACCGGCGAAATGGACGCCATCACATCCGGCGGCACAGCCACGCACCGCACCGAAGCGTCCACCCCCTCCGGCAGCGCCACACCGTCGCTGACGGCGAGACTCACCACCTGCGCCCCGTGGCGCAGCGCCTCCTCCACCAGCTTGGGGCTGTCACAGAGAAACTCCCCCCGCTCCCGCCGGTAGGCGGCGCTGTCCAGCCGGCGCATATGCTCCAGCAACGGATTTTTTCGACTGGTGATGCGCTCCATACGCCCTCCCTGCTTTCCGCGTCAGACGGCGGGGCGCCTACGTCCCCGCCTTGCTCGAATATTCTTTATAATATAGGTGTCGTTTGCCATTGTCAACCTAAAATAAGGGAACGCCCGTGGGCGTCCCCTTATTTTACGCGGTTTTTTATGAAATACAGTGCCCCTTTTGCCGGATAACGTCCACAATTTGCGTCACGCACTCCCGGCAGATGGCGTCCTCCGGTGCCTCCGCCATAACGCGCAGCACCGGCTCCGTGCCGGATTCACGCACCAGTACGCGGCCCGTTTCGCCCAGCCGCGCCGCCACCGCCTCCACGGCGGCCTGTACGTCCCGATCCTCCCGGGCGGCCTTCTTATCCTTCACCCGCACGTTTTCCAACACCTGCGGATAGATGGTCAAGCCCTCCAGCAGCTTGCTCATGGGCTTCTTCTGCTCCAGCATGACCTCCATCAGCTTCAGGCTGGTGAGGATGCCGTCGCCGGTGGAGGCGTACTTGGAGAAGATGATATGCCCCGACTGCTCACCGCCCAGCGCACAGCCGTTCTGTGCCATATACTCATACACATACTTGTCACCCACAGCGGTCTTGGCGTAGGCGATGCCCTCCCGGTCGAAGGCGCGGTACAGGCCGAAGTTGGACATGATGGTGGTCACCACCGTGTTGCCGGGCAGCTCCCCCGCCTGCTTCATGTGCTTGCCGCAGACGTAGAGGATGTGGTCGCCGGTGACGACGGTACCCTGCTCATCCACCGCAAGGCAGCGGTCGGCGTCGCCGTCGTAGGCAAAGCCGATGTCCAGCCCGTTGGCCACCACGAACCGGCGCAGGGCGTCGATATGGGTAGAGCCCACGCCGCTGTTGATGTTGTAGCCGTCCGGCTCGTCGCCCATCACATAGGTCTTGGCACCCAGCGCGTCGAACACGCTCTTGGCGATGGTCCACGCGCTGCCGTTGGCGCAGTCCAGTCCCACCTTCATCCCCTTAAAGGAGAACATCCCCAGAGAGATCAGGCGGCCCACATACCGGTTTCGCCCGGCAACGTGATCCACCGTCCTGCCGATATGGTCGCGCTGGGCCAGCGGGATCTGCTGCCACGTCTGGCCAAATGCCTCCAGCTTTCCGTCCAGATAGTCCTCGATCAGCGCAATCGTGTCCTCGTCCATCTTCTCGCCGGTGCCGCTGATGAGCTTGATGCCGTTGTCGTAGTAGGGGTTGTGGCTGGCGGAGATCATGATGCCGCAGTCAAAGCCCTCCGTCCGCGCCACATAGGACACGGAGGGGGTGGTGGTCACGTGCAGCAGATAGGCGTCCGCACCGGAGGACACCAGCCCGGAGGCCAGCGCGTACTCCAGCATATAGCTGCTGCGGCGGGTATCCTTACCGATGACCACCCGCACCGGCGTCTCGTCCCCGGCGCGGCGCTTCAGATCCCCGTAGTACCAGCCCAGAAAGCGTCCCACCCGATGGGCGTGATCCGCCGTCAGATCCACATTGGCCTCCCCGCGGAAGCCGTCTGTTCCGAAATATCTCCCCATAGTCGCTCCTTACTCCTCCCGCTGGGCGGCAATGTCGCCGCCGTGCTTATAGATGCTGTCCGCCGGCACCGTCCCCCGCACGGAGGACAGCGGGTAGACCCGGCTGTTCCGGCCCACCACCGTGCCGGGATTCAGCACGCTGTTGCAGCCGATCTCCACATGGTCGCCCAGCATGGCGCCCACCTTCTTGCGTCCCGTCTCCATGCGCTCCGCGCCGCAGCGCACCGCCACCAGCGTCTTGTCGGACTTGACGTTGGAGGTGATGGATCCGGCGCCCATGTGGGACTTGTAGCCCAGAATGCTGTCACCCACATAGTTGTAGTGGGGCGTCTGCACGTTGTCGAACAGGATCACGTTCTTCAGCTCCACGGAATTGCCCACCACGCAGTTGTCGCCCACCAGCGCACTGCCCCGGATGAACGCCCCGTGGCGCACCTCCGTACCGGCGCCGATGATGCACGGCGCGCCCAGATAGGCGGTGGGCGCTACCACGGCAGTCTTATGCACCCACACCTCCGGGGCGCGCTCCTGAAAATCCTCCCCCAGCGCAGGGCCGAGCCGACGGATCAGCTCACCGATACCGGCCAGCGCCTCCCACGGGTAGGTGAATGCCGCCAGATACGCCGCCGCCCGGGTGTGGGACAGGTCAAATAAGTCTTGGATGGTATACACAGTATCTCCTCCGTTCTCCGCGCCTTCACTCTATGGTACGCACCATCGGTGCAGATAGAAGTATTATACTATCATCCGCCCCGGCCTGACAAGACTTTCTGCGGAAAAACTCGGTATCCGACAACAAAAGGAGGCAGTCCCACGGGGGACTGCCTCTTTCATTTGCAGCTTTTCTTTTACAGCGGCTGCCCCATTTTCGGGGTGCTTAGTACAGCTTTGCGCCTGCCGGAATGTGAGGATCAACCATCAGCAAATGCAATTTTTCTTCGCCGTTTTCGTGATGCACGGCGGAAATCAGCATACCGCAGGAATCGATACCCATCATGGGGCGGGGCGGCAGGTTCGTAATGGCGATGCAGGTCTTGCCCACCAGCTCTTCCGGCTCATAATACTCGTGAATTCCGCTCAAAATGACCCGATCTGTGCCGGTTCCGTCGTCCAAAACGAACTTTAAGAGCTTTTTGGACTTCTTCACGGCTTCGCATTCCTTAACCTTCACGGCACGGAAATCGCTCTTGGAGAAGGTGTCAAAATCCACCTGATCCTGGAACAGCGGCTCGATCTGAACATTGGAAAAATCGATTTTTTCCTCCACGACCGGAGCCGCCTGAGCAGCCTCCGCAGGAGCCGAAACTTCCTTGGAAACCTTCTTGTCAGAGTCCAAAGGTTTCATTGTGGGGAACAGGATGACGTCGCGGATGGAATCCGTGCCGCACAGCATCATGCTGCACCGGTCAATGCCGAAGCCCAGACCGCCGGTGGGCGGCATACCGTACTCCAGCGCCATGACGAAGTCCTCGTCCATCATGTCGGCCTCCTCGTCGCCGTTGGCACGCTTCTCCGCCTGGGCCTTGAAGCGCTCGTACTGGTCGATGGGGTCGTTCAGCTCGCTGAAGGCGTTGCCCATCTCGCAGCCGCAGATGAACATCTCATACCGCTCGGTGAGGGCGGGCTGCTCGGGGCTGCGCTTGGCCAGCGGGCTGACCTCCACGGGGTACATGGTGATAAAGGTGGGCTGGATCAGCGTCTCCTCCACCTTCTGGTCGAACGTCTCGTACAGGGCGTTGCCCCAAGTATGCGCCACGCCGTCCATATCCACGCCCACGCTCTTGGCAAGCTCCACGCCCTTGTCGGCGTCGCCGACACAGGCCATGAAGTCGGCGCCGGTGACGTTCTTCACGGCGTCCGCCATGGTCACGCGCTGCCAGCTGGGGGTCAGGTCGATCTCGTGACCCAGCCACTGGACATGGTAGGTACCCAGAATTTCCTTGGCGGCGCCGGAGAGGATGCCCTCCAGAATGTCCATCATGCCGTCCAGATTGGTGAAAGCCTGATACAGCTCGCAGGTGGTGAATTCCGGGTTGTGCTTGGTGTCCATGCCCTCGTTGCGGAAGATGCGGCCCACCTCGTACACCCGCTCCATACCGCCTACAATCAGGCGCTTCAGGTGCAGCTCCGTGGCGATGCGCATATACATATCGATGTCCTGCGCGTTGTGGTGGGTGATGAAGGGACGGGCGTTGGCGCCGCCCGCGATGGGGCTGAGGACGGGGGTCTCCACCTCCATGAAGCCCAGATCGTCCAGATAGCGGCGCAGGTACGCCACGAACCGGCTGCGGATCTCAAAGTTCCGCTTGCTCTCCGGGTTCATGATGAGATCCACATACCGCTGGCGATAGCGGATCTCCTTGTCGGTCAGGCCGTGGAACTTCTCCGGCAGAGGACGCAGAGACTTGCTCAGCAGCGTGATCTCCCGGGCGCGGACGGACATCTCGCCCCGCTGGGTGCGGAACACCTCGCCCTTGACACCCACGATGTCGCCGATGTCGTATTTCTTGAAGCGGTCATAGGTGACCTCATCCATCTCGTCCTTGCGGGCGTAGATCTGGATGCGGCCCGTTTTATCCTGCAAGTCACAGAAGGACACCTTGCCCATGCCGCGCTTGCTCATAAGGCGGCCGGCCACGGACACCGCGCTGCCCTCCATGGCGTCGAAGTTGTCCTTGATGTCCTGCGTATGGTGCGTCACATCAAATTTCGTAATCTGGAAGGGGTCGCGGCCCTCATCCTGCAGGGCCTTGAGCTTCTCACGGCGGATGCGCAGCAGCTCGCCGAGATCCTGCTGCTGGGTTTCGTTGCGGTTGGTTTCGTCTGCCATTTTTGCAGCCCTCCTTTGTATATTGCCAATGCCGGGCGCCATGCGCCCCGCACTCAGCGTTCGATCTTCTCGATCCGGTAGCGGATCACGCCGCGAGGCGCATCCACGGCTACCTCGTCGCCGGCCTTGTGGCCCATCAGCGCCTTGCCGAAGGGGGAATCCTCACTGACGGCGCGGGCCATCACGTCCGCCTCCTGCGAACCGACGATGCGGTACGCCGGCATCTGCTTGCCGCTGCCCAGCTCCGTCACGGTGACAACGCTGCCAATGGAGATCTTGTCGGAGTCCTCGCTCTCGTCCACGATCACCGCGTGCAGCAGGATATCCTCCAGCTCTGCGATGCGGGAATACAGCTTGCCCTGCTCGTTTTTCGCCTCGTCGTACTCGCTGTTCTCGCTGAGGTCGCCGAAGCCGCGGGCCTCCTTGATCAGCTCCGCCACCTCGTCGGCGCGGGTGGTCTTGCTGTAATCCAGTTCCTTTTTCAGCTCGTCATAGCGAGCCTGACTCATTTTGAATTCTTTCGCCATGCTGCACATTCCTTTCTATTGGTAAGATGCCTCCAAACAGGCAAAATACGCACAATATATCACGTTGCATTATAGTGAGTTTCCCCCCGCCTGTCAAGCGCGGGACACCACCGATACCACATGAATTTCAGATGCCTCCCATCCGTCTGCCGCCAACAGCGCCGCCAATAGCTGCTCCGACACCGGCCACGGTGCCAACCCCGCCGCCTCGTACCGCACCTCCTGCCGTGCCGCACAGTCCGCCCCCAGATATATGGCAGGTCCCTCCGATACGCTGTCCGCCGGGCCGCACCATACCACCACCGCTGCCCGCTGTCCACCGCTGCCCGCCGCCACTCCGTACCGCGCCAGCAGCCATTGTGCCAGTGCCGTCTGCCCCGGCGGTGTCAGCTCGATGTACCGCGCCCGCTTCGCCAGCACCTGCGCCGCCTGCCGCGCCGTGCCGCCGTTCTCGCCGACAGCCAGCCGCACAGTCTTGCCGCTCAGCGCCGGACACACGCAGTCCAGCATCTCTTCCAGCTTTGCCAGACGCAGCGCCCCCACCGGCACGGGATGGATGCCGTACCGCGCCGCTGCGGTCTGCCATGTGTCACCCTCGAATACCGCGGTGCGTACCCCATGCCGCGCCAGACGGCACAGCAGGCTGCGCACCCGGAGCCGCTGCCAGCCCCGCCCCGTTGTCAGCACCCAGAAGGGTACGCCGCCGATGACCTCCCGCGTCAGCGCCGTCCGCTGCCCCTGTCGGATATAGCCGTACATACGCCGCCTCCACAAAAAAACTCTGCATCATGGTATGATGCAGAGTTTTTGTATATGTTGTTGTTACCACCGTGCGATATAGCCCGGCAGGTAGTCCAGCGGGTTTTGGTTCACACCCTTGATCATCACCTCATAGTGAAGGTGGGGACCGGTGGAGTTTCCGGTGGAGCCGGTGATGCCCAGTGTGTCGCCCTGCGCCACCATTTGTCCCTCGCTGACGGAGATAGATGTCATATGGGCGTACAGCGTTGTATAGCCGCCGCCGTGATCCACCACCACATAGTTGCCGTAGCCGCTGCCGCCGTAGGAGCCGTACACCACAACTCTGGTCAGCACGACCTTGCCGCTCTTGGTGGCCATGACCGCGCTGGTGGTACCCACACCGCCGATGTCCACGCCCCGGTGGTTGGTGCTGCCGATGCCGCCGGGGGACACGCGGCCGCCCATGGGCGACGTGATGATCTTACTGGTGCTTACCGGCCAGATAAAGCCGCCGGGGCTGGGCGTCACGTCGGAGGTCTCCAGCAGCTTCTTGATCTTTGCCTCGATCTCCTTGGCTTCCTTTTCCTCCGCTGCCGCCAGTGCCTCGTAGCCCTGCTGGGTGGAGGCATACTCGGCGATCAGCGCCGCCGCATCGTCCACCTGCTTTTGCAGCTCATCCTGCTGCTGGGACAGCAGCGCCTCCTGCTCCTCCATGGCGGCCTTGTCCGTCTTGATATTCTCCCGCGTCTGGCGGATGGCCTCGATGAGGTTCCGGTCATACTCCGCCACCTCGTTGACAAACTCCAGCCGGTTCAGCAGGTCAGCAATGCTGGTAGCCTTGAACAGCACCGACCAGTAGGACAGGCTGCCCCGCTCCTCCTCGCTGCGTACCTGCTGACAAAAGAGGCTGTACTGCTCCTCCTCCATCTCCTGATACGCCTCGATCTGCTGGGCGTACAGGTCGATCTGCTGCTTGGTATCGTCGATCTGATCCATCAGGATCTGGTTCTGCTGGTCCAGCAGATTCTTGGTACCCATCACGTCCTCTTTCTTGGACTTGGCCTCCGCGATCTGCTTGCGCAGCTCCTCCAGATTCTTTTTCTTCTCCTGCTTCTGCTTCTCCAGCTCGTCCATTTCCGCCTGACGCTGCTTCTGCTCCTCGGCCTTTTTCTGCTCCTCCTCTTTCTTCTGCTCCTCGCTTTGCTGGCTCGCCGCCGCAGCATACGCCTGCTGGACCGCGCCTGCCGTCAGCAGCGACAGCACCATCAGCAGCGCCAGCGCGCCGCACAAAAGTCGCTTCCCTTTTCTCATGCTCGTGCTCCTTCCCCGCTTACACCCGCAGGAACCGGCGGATGGCCGTCAGGCTGCCGCCCACGCCCACCAGAATACCGACGCCCAAAAATACCAGCGCCACCGGCTCCCATATTTTCAAAAACGGCACCACCGTCAGGATCTGCATAGTATCGGATTCTCCGATGCCCTGCGCCACGGCGGCGTACAGCAGCCATTGCAGGCCAAAGGCGATGACGGCGCTGAACAGGCCCAGCAGGATACCCTCATAGACAAAGGGCCAGCGGATAAAGCCGTTGGTGGCGCCCACCATCTTCATGATGGCGATCTCATCCCGCCGGTCAAAGGTGGTCAGCTTGATGGTGTTGCTGATGATGAACACCGACACCAGCAGCAAAATGGCGATCAGGGCGATGCTGATGATGCCCGCCACGTTCCGGGCGGTGGTAAAGCCCTCCGCCACCGCCTGATCGGCCCGGGCCTTGGCGATGCCGGGCACCTGCTCCACCGCCGTTTTCGTCTCCATGATATGATCCGGGTCGGTGACATGGATGATGTACCGGTGCCGGAATACATCCGCCGGCAGGTCGCCGTACAGCTCGTCGCCGTCGTACTTCTCGATATAGTTCTCCTTGGCCTCGTCGCGGGACATGAACGTGCAGTCCGCCACATTGTCCACCTTTTCCAGCTTCGTCTGTAGGGCTTTGGCCTCCTTCTCCGTCAGTGAATCGTCCACAAACGCCAGCACCGCGTTCTCCTGTTGGAGATCCGCCAGATTCTCGTTGGCGTTATAGGCAACCAGCGTAAAGGTGCCCATGATCAGTAGACACGCCACGGTGACACCCACGGCGGCAAAGGACATGAAGCCGTGGGAAAACATATTCCCCGCGCCCTCTTTGATAAAAAACTTGAAGTTATGTTTCATGCTCATACCTCGTAGCTGCCCATGCCGTCGCCGATGACGCGACCCTCGTTGAGCAGGATGATCCGCTTGTTGAAATGGTTCACCAGCCCCCGCTCATGGGTCACGACGATGACCGTGGTACCCAGCGCGTTGATGCGCTCCAGCAGGGTCATGATCTCCAGCGAGCGGGCGGGATCCAGATTGCCGGTGGGCTCATCCGCCACGATGGTGCTGGGGTTGTTCACCAGCGCCCGGGCAATGGCGACGCGCTGCTGCTCGCCGCCGGACAGCTCATCGGGATAGCGGTTCTCCTTGTCCGCCAGTCCCACCAGCTCCAGCACATAGGGGATACGCTCCCGCAGCGCCCGCGGGGACGCGCCCACAGCCCGCATGGCCAGCGCCAGATTGTCATACACCGTCTTGCTGCCGATCAGCCGGAAATCCTGAAAGATTACGCCGATGGTACGGCGCATATAGGGGATCTGACGCTCGGAGATGCGGCTCATGGAAAACCCGTTGACCATAACGCGGCCCGCCGTTGGCACCACCTCGCCGGTCAGCAGCTTGATAATGGTGGACTTACCGGAGCCGGAGGGCCCCACGAGGAACACAAATTCCCCGTCATCCACGGTAAAGGACACGCCGTTTAGGGCGTGCGTCCCATTGTCGTATGTTTTTTCTGCTTCTATCAAACGGATCATAGTTTTGCTCCTGTTCGTCAAAATGCAACATCTTGTGGCTGTTTTCGGCCGGTATTCCCATTATATATAAACGGTTACAAAATGGCAACAGGAAAGATATGAATATTTCCTTAATTCGCCTTATGTCGATGCAGTCTCTCTATATTTGCGCTTTTTCACACACCCCGTCCGGCACTTTTTGCGTTTCCGCCCACCTTACGGCGGCTTCCCTGTCCTCATCGTGCTTTACATAAAACAGCACCTGCCATGAGGCAGGTGCTGTTTTATGTAACCTTATTCAGCTTATGCGTCGATGCCGCGGCTGGTCAGATACTTCTTGACCATCAGTGCGACCTTGAACGTAATGGCGTCGTCGAACTCCCGCAGATCCAGACCCGTCAGCTTCTTGATCTTCTCCAGCCGATACACCAGCGTGTTCCGGTGGACGAACAGCTTTCGCGCCGTCTCCGACACGTTCAGGTTGTTCTCAAAGAACTTGTAGATGGTGAACAGCGTCTCCTGATCCAGCGCGTCGATGGGGTTCTTCTTGAAAACCTCCTGCAAGAACATCTCGCACAGGGTGGTAGGCAGTTGGTAGATCAGGCGGCCGATGCCCAGATTCTCGTAGTTGATAACGTAGCGCTCGGTGTCGAAGACCTTGCCCACCTCGATGGCGATCTGTGCCTCCTTGTAGCTCTTGGCCAGATCCCGCAGGTGCAGCGCCAGTGTGCCGATACCCACAAACACGCTGCTCTCGCCGTCCACCCGCAGGGCCTCCTCGATGCGCTGGGCCACTGCCTCCAGATCCTTGGCGCTGGCGTTCTCGTCCATCTGGTGGATGAGCGCCACGTCCTGCTCGCCCACGCTGATGACGAAGTCGTTCTGCCGGTCAGGGAACAGCCCCTGGATCACGTCCACCGGCACCGTCTCCAGCCGCTCATCCACAGGGCGGATCACAAACACGCCGCGCGCCGTCTCCGCCGCCACGTGCAGCTCCTTGGCGCGCATATAGATGTCGCTGATGAGGATATTATCCGAAATAATGTTCTTGATGAAGGAGCCCTTGTCGTGCTTCTCCTCGTAATAGCTCTTGGCCGCGTTCAGAGACACGGCGGCCATGGAGCACACGGTACGGCTCATGCTGTCGTCGCCGCTGGCAAAGACCGCGTAGTCGAAGTGGGGGCCCCAGCTGGGCAGCGCCTTGAAGGTGCGGCCCTCCAGCGTAATGCAGGCACCCTCCGCCGCGGCAATGGGCTCCACATACTTGCTCCACTTCTTACCGATACCCGTCAGCTCGCTGCAGGCGATCACCGTACCGTCCGCGTCAATGACGCCGATGGTGCGATCCGTCGTCTCCTTGAATTGCAGTACCACATTCTGAAAAATTCTTCCCGACATAACGACTTCCTCCTGCGAACCACGCATAGGTATTTTGTGCAATCTGTCAAGCTGATGCTCCTATTATATCGTCACTATGACGGTTTTGCAAGTATTTTTTTCTTTTTTTCACAAAAAATCTGCCCTGTTTTTTGCTGATATGTCTAAGAAATCACAATCCCGCCGCCGCGCGCAGCGCCGCCGTTTCTGCCGCCGTCAGTTCTCGAAAAGCGCCGACCGGCAAGGCTTCGTCCAGTACCAGCGGCCCCATGGACAGCCGTTTCAGGTACAGCACCGGCGCGCCCCGTGCCGCCAGCATCCGCTTGACCTGATGGAACTTGCCCTCCCGCAGCGTCACGATGCACGCGCCGGGCTCCAGCGGCTCCAGACCCGCCGGCAGGCACTCCAGCCCGTCGCCCAGCGTCATGCCCGATGCGAAGGCCGCCACATCCTCCGGGCCCAGCGCCCCGTCCACCCGCGCATAGTACCGCTTGTCCACATGGTGCTTAGGGCTCAACAGCCGGTGAGCCAGTTCGCCGTCATCCGTCAGGAGCAGCAGCCCCTCCGTGTCCTTGTCCAGCCGCCCTACCGGGGAGAGGCCGCGCCGCCGCAGCTCCGCGGGCAGCAGCTCCAGCACCGTCGCCTGCCGCCGGTCCTCCGTGGCGGTCAGCACGCCTGCCGGCTTGTGCAGCATCACATAGGTGAATTTTTGCAGCCGTATGGACTCGCCGCCCACCGTGATGACTGCCGTCTCCGGATCGATCTTCTCCTCCGCGGACACCGCCGCCATACCGTTGACCCGTACCTGCCCCTGCCGCACCAGCAGCTTGACCTCCCGCCGTGACCATCGCCCCGTACCGGCCAACACCTTGTCCAGACGCTCCATATCGCCGCCCCCTCTCCGTCATTTTTCTGATTGTAGCATATCCCCGCCGAAATACAAATATAAAATTGGTGAGAGGTGATGATTTTGTATGTGATCCATATGCGCTTTTCCCGCCGGAGGTGCCTGCTGGCTGCCGCCGCGCTGGTACTCGTCACGGGAATGTCCCTGCTGCTGGCTGGCTGCTTCGGCGGTGCACATCAGGAGGAGACCAGGCTTTCCACCAATGAACAGCGGGTGGCCTACTTGCAGGAACTCGGCTGGCAGGTATCGCCGGAGCCCATCGAGACGCTGGACCTCCAGCTCCCGGAGGAACTGGCGCCCCAATGGGGCGAATATCTGACCTTGCAGGCCAAGCAGGGGCTCCCCTTCGCCGACTGCGCCGGGCAAGCCGTCCGTCGCATTACCTACACCGTGGCCAATTATCCGGGCTTCCCGGACGGTGTGCAGGCCAACCTGTTCCTCTGCGGTGACCGTCTGGTAGGCGGCGACATCATCGCCACCGGCGAGAACGGGTTCCAGACCGTGCTGGCGTTTCCCAAAAAGTAGACGCGGAAGCCAACGTTCACACGCCGCACCGCAGCGGCAGGAACGTGCGCCCCACTGCATGGACAATATACGCAAAAAGAGAGACACGCTTGCGCGTGTCTCTCTTTTTAGATCATCTGATCCGTTTCCTTCGGTCGGAAATTACTCCTCAACGGCGATGACAACGCCGGAACCGACGGTACGGCCACCCTCACGGATAGCGAAACGCAGACCGTTCTCGATAGCGATGGGGGTGATCAGCTCAACCTTCATGTCGACGTTATCGCCGGGCATGCACATCTCAACACCCTCGGGCAGGGTGATGACGCCGGTCACGTCGGTGGTACGGAAGTAGAACTGGGGACGATAGTTGTTGAAGAAGGGGGTATGACGGCCACCCTCGTCCTTGGTCAGAACGTAGACCTGACCGGTGAACTTGGTGTGGGGATGGATGGAACCGGGCTTGGACAGAACCTGGCCGCGCTCGATCTCGGTCTTCGCAACACCACGCAGCAGGGCGCCGATGTTGTCGCCAGCCTCAGCGTAATCCAGCAGCTTGTGGAACATCTCGATACCGGTAACGGTGGTCTCGCGCTTCTCATCGGACAGACCGACGATCTCGACCTTCTCGTTCAGGTTCAGAACGCCACGCTCCACACGGCCGGTAGCAACGGTACCACGGCCGGAGATGGTGAACACGTCCTCGACGGGCATCAGGAAGGGCATATCCTCCTTGCGGTCGGGGGTGGGGATCCAGCTGTCAACAGCGTCCATCAGCTCCTTGATGCAGGCATACTCGGGAGCGTTGGGATCGGTGGACTCGGAAACCAGAGCGTTCAGAGCGGAACCACGGATGATGGGGGTCTCGTCGCCAGGGAAGCCGTAGAAGTCCAGCAGCTCGCGGACTTCCATCTCCACCAGCTCCAGCAGCTCCTCATCGTCGACCTGATCGCACTTGTTCAGGAAGACCAGCACGGAGGGCACGTTCACCTGACGGGCCAGCAGCAGGTGCTCACGAGTCTGAGCCATGGGGCCGTCGGAGGCAGCGATGACCAGGATGGCGCCGTCCATCTGAGCAGCACCGGTGATCATGTTCTTGATATAGTCGGCGTGGCCCGGGCAGTCAACGTGAGCATAGTGACGCTTGGCGGTCTCGTACTCAACGTGAGCGGTGTTGATGGTAATACCGCGCTCGCGCTCCTCGGGAGCCTTATCGATGGAAGAGTAATCGGTGTACTCAGCGCCGCCCTGCAGGGCCAGATACTTGGTGATAGCGGCGGTCAGGGTGGTCTTACCATGGTCGATATGGCCAATGGTACCGATGTTTACATGGGGTTTCGTTCTTTCAAATTTCTGCTTAGCCATTTGAAATGATCCTCCTTAACATTTTTTGTATCATGTGTTGGGCAGCGGTAACAGTCTAACACTGCCATTTTACAGTATTTGCGTGGGAAAATCAATCGTTAATTACGGTTTTATAAATTTTCCCGTCCGGTACGCTTGCTGATGAGTTTCTCCTGCAGGCTCTTGGGCAGCTCGATATAGTGGCTGGGCTCCATGGTATACTGACCGCGGCCCTGCGTGCGGGAGCGCAGGTCAGTGGCGTAGCCAAACATCTCTGCCAGCGGGACAAACGCATCGATCTGCTGGGCGCCGGAGCGCATCTCGTAGCCCTGGATCTGGCCGCGGCGAGCGTTCAGGTCGCCGATGACGTCGCCCATATACTCGTCAGGCACGATGACGCAGACCTTCATGATGGGCTCCAGCAGCGTGGGATCAGCCTTGCGCATAGCCTCCTTGAAGGCCATGGAGCCGGCGATCTTAAACGCCATTTCGGAGGAGTCCACCTCGTGGTAGGAGCCGTCGTACAGCGTGACCTTCACGTCCACGACGGGATAACCCGCCACAACGCCGGCCAGCATAGCGCCCTGGATACCGGCATCGATGGCCGGGATATACTCCTTGGGGATGGCGCCGCCCACCACCTTGTTCTCGAACTCATAGCCCTTGCCGGACTCATTGGGCTCGACATGGATCTTGACATGGCCGTACTGGCCCTTACCGCCGGACTGGCGGGCATACTTGGTCTCTTGATCCACGGCCTTGCGGATGGTCTCCTTGTAGGCCACCTGAGGTGCGCCCACGTTGGCCTCCACCTTGAACTCGCGGAGCAGACGGTCCACGATGATCTCCAGATGCAGCTCGCCCATGCCGGCGATGATGGTCTGCCCCGTCTCCTCGTCGGTGTAGGTGCGGAAGGTGGGATCCTCCTCGGCCAGCTTGGCCAGCGCGACGCCCATCTTCTCCTGACCGGCCTTGGTCTTGGGCTCGATGGCCACGCGGATCACAGGCTCGGGGAACTCCATGGACTCCAGAATAATGGGGTTCTTCTCATCGCACAGCGTATCGCCGGTGGTGGTGTTCTTCAGGCCCACCACGGCGGCAATGTCGCCGGAGTACACGGTCTCGATGTCCTCGCGGTGGTTGGCGTGCATCTGCAGGATGCGGCCCATACGCTCGCGCTTGCCCTTGGTGGCGTTGAGGACAGCGGAACCGGTGGTCAGCGTACCGGAGTACACGCGGAAGAAGCTCAGACGGCCCACATAGGGGTCGGTCATGATCTTGAAGGCCAGTGCGGAGAAGGGCTCATCGTCAGAGGACTTGCGCTCCTCCTCCTCGTCGGTCTTGGGGTTGACGCCCTTGATCGCGGGGACGTCGGTGGGGGCGGGCATATAATCCACGATGGCGTCCAGCAGCTTCTGCACGCCCTTGTTCCGGTAGCTGGAGCCGCAGACCACGGGCACCATTTCCACGGCGCAGGTCGCCTTGCGGATCGCAGTACGGATCTTATCGGTGGGGATCTCCTTGCCCTCCAGATACAACTCCATGATCTCATCGTCGAACATGGACACAGCATCCAGCAGCTTTTCGCGATACTCGTTGGCCAGATCGACCATATCCTCGGGGATAGGCTCGACGCGCATATCCTTGCCAAGCTGATCGTAATAGACATCGGCATCCATCTCCACCAGATCGATGATACCGCGGAAGGTATCCTCTTTTCCGATGGGGAGCTGGATGGGGACAGCATTAGCCTTCAGGCGGTCATGCACCATGTCCAGCACGTGATAGAAATCCGCGCCGGTGATGTCCATCTTGTTGACGTAGATCATCCGGGGGACATGGTAGTGATCGGCCTGACGCCACACCGTTTCGGACTGGGGCTCCACGCCGCCCTTGGCACACATTACGGTGACGGAACCGTCCAGCACGCGCAGAGAACGTTCCACCTCCACAGTAAAGTCCACGTGGCCCGGGGTGTCAATGATGTTGATGCGCGTCTGGGGGAACTGATCCTTGGAGCCCTTCCAGTAGCAGGTGGTAGCGGCGGAGGTGATGGTGATACCACGCTCCTGCTCCTGCTCCATCCAGTCCATGGTCGCGGTACCCTCGTGCGTTTCGCCCAACTTGTAGTTCACACCTGTGTAGTACAGAATGCGCTCTGTCGTGGTGGTCTTTCCTGCATCAATGTGGGCCATGATGCCGATATTTCTCGTATTTTCCAGTGTAACCTTTCTCGGCATACCGTTCTCCTTCTTATTTCGTAGTTGCGATTACCAACGGAAGTGGGCGAATGCCTTGTTGGATTCGGCCATCTTGTGGGTATCCTCGCGCTTCTTCACGGCGCTGCCGGTGTTGTTGGCAGCATCCATGATCTCACCGGCCAGGCGCTCGGCCATGGTACGCTCACCGCGGGCGCGGGAGTAGGCAGTCAGCCAGCGCAGACCCAGGGTCTGACGACGGGCGGGACGAACCTCCATGGGGACCTGATAGGTGGCGCCGCCGACACGGCGGGCTTTGACTTCCAGGCTGGGCATGATATTCTCCATAGCCTGGGTGAACACTTCCAGAGGATCCTTCTCGGTCTTCTCCTTGATGATATCAAAGGCACCGTAAACGACCTTCTGAGCGACGCCCTTTTTACCGTCCAACATGATGCTGTTGACCAGCTTGGTCACCAGCACGGAGTTGTACATAGGATCGGGCAAGATCTCTCTCTTGGGAACATTACCTCTTCTGGGCACTATGCTTCCCTCCTTCATAAAAATATGATTTCATAGGTACTCAACAGCCGCTGTCCGGCTGTTGTATGGCCTGCCAAAGAGGTACATTATAAAAATAATGAGAAACCTTTTGGCAAAGCACAGAGCTGCAGGTTTTACTTGCTCTTGGGGCGCTTTGCGCCGTACTTGGAGCGGGCCTGCATACGGCCGGAGACGCCCTGGGTATCCAGAGTACCGCGGATGATGTGGTAACGGACGCCGGGGAGGTCCTTGACACGGCCACCGCGGATCATGACGACGGAGTGCTCCTGCAGGGAGTGGCCCACGCCGGGGATGTAAGCGGTGACTTCGTAGCCGTTGGTCAGACGCACACGGGCGATCTTACGCAGAGCGGAGTTGGGCTTCTTGGGGGTCGCAGTTCTGACGGCAGTGCAGACGCCGCGCTTCTGAGGGGAGCTGAGGTCAGTCTCCTTGTTCTTCAGCGTGTTCAGGCCCTTCTGCATAGCGGGAGAATTGGACTTGTAGGTGCTCTTCTTCCGGCCCTGCTTGACCAGCTGGTTAAAAGTAGGCATTTGGTTTCTCCTTTCTCAAAAATTTCTTGGGATGGTTCCCTATATTTTCCACGGAACAAACAGAGTTTATTCCGGCTGGAAACTCATTGTGCCACGATGGCAACGGCGGAAGCCGGTACGGCGATGCCGCAGGCTCGACCCAGCTGCTGCATGGTCAGGGAGCAGTCCGCCTCCACGCCGCGCTCCCGGCACAGCGTCAGCAGCGGCTCCGTCAGGGCGGGGTCGGCATCGCAGGCCAGATAGACCCGCTTGGCACTGCCCTGTGAGACGGCCCTCCGTGTCTGCTTCAAGCCTACCACCTTTTCCTTTGCAGTCAGCTCTCCGGCCACGGATGGTCTCCTCCTGTCATGGCATAGCAAATCCCGCGGGCGATCCCGCGCAATTTGAAATTATAGCATAGGGCGCAAAGTGCGTCAAGTAGAAACCCCACAAAAATTTGTGTAGTTCACTGAATTTTCCTGTGAAAATACGGCGTTTTCACGAAAAGGCCGTTCTCGGTGGAAAAAGCGCCCCTCCGCCGGAGCGGAGGGGCGCTTGCAGTGCGATCGGGATAGGTTACGCCTCGTCGCCGTCGGAGGGCTCCTCCGTCTGGACGGGCGTCTCGTCCTCCACGGGGCCGGCGGAGACGGCGTAGACATTCTCCACCGCTTCCTCCTCTTCCTCCACATCGGGCACCATCTCCTCGGCCAGCTTGCGGTAGGCCGTCAGGCCAGCGCCGGCGGGGATGAGCTTACCGATGATGACGTTCTCCTTCAGACCCACCAGATGGTCGACCTTGCCCTTGATAGCGGCCTCGGTCAGAACCTTGGTGGTCTCCTGGAAGGATGCGGCGGACAGGAAGGAATCCGTGGCCAGAGAGGCCTTGGTGATACCCATCAGCAGTTGGGTGCAGGTGGCCTCCTGCAGCGGCTCGCCGTCCTCGCGGACCTCGCCGTTGGCGATGCGCTGCCGCACGGCGGCGTTGGCATCCTCCACCTCCAGCACGTCGGCCATGGCGCCGGACAGCAGGGTGGTATCCCCCGCCTCCTCCACGCGGACCTTGCGCATCATCTGGCGGACGATGACCTCAATGTGCTTATCGTTGATATCCACGCCCTGCTGACGGTAGACCTTCAGAACCTCCTGGATCAGGTAGTTGTGGACAGCGGAGGCGCCGCGGATGCGCAGCACATCGTGGGGATTCAGTGCGCCGTCCTGCAGCTGGCGGCCCTTCTCGATGACCTCGCCGTCCTGCACCAGCAGGCCGGTGTGCGGCATCGCGTAGGTACGGGTATCGCCGTCGTCGGCGGTGATGATGATGTTCAGCAGGCTGCCCTTGGTGGCCTCCTCGAAGCGAACCTTACCGCCGATCTCGGCGATGGTGGCCATCTTCTTGGGCTTGCGGGCCTCGAACAGCTCCTCCACTCGGGGAAGACCCTGGGTGATATCGCCGCCGGCCACGCCGCCGGTATGGAAGGTACGCATGGTCAGCTGGGTACCGGGCTCACCGATGGACTGTGCCGCGATGATGCCGACAGCCTCACCGGGGCCAACAGGCTTGCTGGTGGCCAGGTTCATGCCGTAGCACTTGGCGCAGATACCGCTGTGTGCGCGGCAGGTCAGCACCGTGCGGATCTCGGCGGAGTGGATGTCGAAGGACTCCAGCAGCGCCGCGTCGCTCTCGGTCATCATGTGATCCTTGGAGATCAGTACCTCGTCGGTGCCGGGCTTCAGGATGTCGTTGACCGGGAAGCGGCCCTTGATACGCTCGGAGAACTTCTCGATGACCTGACCGCCCTCGCTGATCTCGGACACCAGAATGCCCTTTTGAGCGCCGCAGTCCGCCTCGCGGATGATGACGTCCTGGCAGACGTCCACCATGCGGCGGGTCAGGTAGCCGGAGTCGGCGGTACGCAGAGCGGTATCGGCCAGACCCTTACGGGCGCCTCGGCTGGAGGTAAAGTACTCCAGCACGCTCAGACCTTCACGGAAGTTGGCCTTGATGGGGATCTCGATGGTCTTACCGGCGGTGTTGGCCATCAGGCCGCGCATACCGGTAAGCTGACGGATCTGCTTCATGGAGCCACGGGCGCCGGAATCCGCCATCATGAAGATGGGGTTGTACTTGTTCATGTTGGCGGTCAGGGCGTCGGTCACATCGGCGGTGGTCTTTTCCCACTCGCGGACTACCAGCTTGTAGCGCTCCTCGTCGGTGATGAAGCCCATGTTGTACTGGTCTTCGATGTCCACCACGCGCTTTTCCGTCTCGTCGATCAGCTCGTACTTGGCCTTAGGCACCGTCATATCCGCGATGGAGATGGTGATGGAGCCGCGGGTGGAGTACTTGTAGCCGGTGGCCTTGATGTTGTCCAGCACCTCGGCGGCGGTGGTGAAGCCGTACTGGTTGATGGTGCGATCCACGATCTTGCCCAGCAGCTTCTTGCCGCAGGTCTCGGTGACCTCGTAGTCGAAGAACTTATCGGTGGGCTTGCCGTCCTCGTCGAAGCGCTTCACGAAGCCCAGATCCTGGGGGATGTTGCGGTTGAAGATGATGCGGCCTGCGGTGGCGCGCACCACATGGCTCACCTTCTCGCCGCCCAGCTCCTTGGTGACGCGGACCCAGATGGGCTGGTGGATGCCGATGACGTGCTCGTTGTACGCCATCAACACCTCGTCCTCGTCGCGGTAGATGTTCAGGCGGACGTTGGCTCTCTCCTCGTCGGTCAGCTCGTCGTAGGTCTTGCCGGCCAGCGCGAAGTCCACGCCGGCGGGCCAGTACTCGTCGTTGTCCATCTGGGAGACGCCGTTTTCAAACCGCTCGAAGGTCAGGTAGTAGGAGCCCAGCACCATATCCTGCGTAGGCACAGTGACGGGGCCGCCGTCCTGCGGACGCAGCAGGTTGTTGGCAGACAGCATCAGCAGACGGGCCTCAGCCTGTGCCTCGGCGGACAGGGGAACGTGAATGGCCATCTGGTCGCCGTCGAAGTCGGCGTTGAAGGCCGTGCAGTTCAGGGGGTGCAGCTTCAGGGCGCGGCCCTCCACCAGCACCGGCTCAAAGGCCTGAATACCCAGACGGTGCAGGGTAGGTGCGCGGTTGAGCATGACGGGATGGTCCTTGATGATCTCATCCAGCGCGTCCCACACCTCGGTGCGGCCCTTGTCCACCATCTTCTTGGCGGACTTGATGTTGTTGGCGGAGCCGTCCTCCACCAGCTTCTTCATGATGAAGGGGCGGAACAGCTCCAGCGCCATCTCCTTGGGCACGCCGCACTGGTAGATCTTCAGCTCGGGGCCGACGCAGATAACGGAACGGCCGGAGTAGTCCACGCGCTTGCCCAGCAGGTTCTGGCGGAAGCGGCCCTGCTTACCCTTCAGCATATCGCTGAGGGACTTGAGGGCGCGGTTGTTGGCGCCGGTGACGGGACGGCCGCGGCGGCCGTTGTCGATGAGGGCGTCCACCGCCTCCTGCAGCATACGCTTCTCGTTGCGGACGATGATATCGGGCGCGTTCAGCTCCATCAGGCGCTTGAGGCGGTTGTTGCGGTTGATGACGCGGCGGTACAGGTCGTTCAGGTCGGACGTGGCAAAGCGACCGCCGTCCAGCTGGACCATGGGCCGGATCTCCGGCGGGATCACGGGCAGGACGTCGATGATCATCCACTCCGGCTTGTTGCCGCTGAGACGGAAGGCGTCCACCACCTCCAGGCGCTTGACGATACGCGCCTTCTTCTGGCCGGAGGTGGTCTTCAGCTCCGCATGGAGCTGCTCGCTCAGCTGCTCCAGATCGATCTGCTGCAGCAGCTTCTTCACGGCCTCGGCGCCCATGCCGGCGTCGAAATCGTCCTCGTACTTTTCCCGCATGTCGCGGTATTCCTTCTCGGACAGGATCTGGTTCTTGATGAGGGGCGTCTCGCCGGGATCGGTGACGATATAGGCGGCGAAGTACAGCACCTTCTCCAGAATGCGGGGGCTGATGTCCAGCAGCAGACCCATGCGGGAGGGGATGCCCTTGAAGTACCAGATGTGGCTGACGGGGGTGGCCAGCTCGATGTGTCCCATGCGCTCACGGCGCACCTTGGCACGGGTGACCTCCACGCCGCAGCGGTCGCAGATCTTGCCCTTGTAGCGGATCTTCTTATACTTACCGCAGTGGCACTCCCAGTCCTTCGTCGGCCCGAAAATGCGCTCGCAGAACAGGCCATCCCGTTCCGGCTTCAGCGTGCGGTAGTTGATGGTCTCCGGCTTTTTCACCTCGCCGTAGGACCACTCGCGGATCATCTCCGGAGAAGCGATGCCGATCTTGATGGCGTCAAATGTTGCGTAACTCATATTGCAGCTCCTCCTTTTCCTTAAAACTCATCGTCCGCGTCATCGAAGGAAGCGTCCACTTCCTCGTCGGCGACGTAATCAAATCCGGCGTCAGCCAGCTCATCCTCATCGGCGAACCGCTTCTGCCGCTCGTCCTCGGCGTCCATGCGCGCCAGGTTGAAGGTATCCAGCGCGTCCTCGTCCTCCTTCAGCTCGATCTGGTTGCCGTCGGCATCCAGCACCTGAATGTCCAGACACAGGGACTGCAGCTCCTTGACCAGCACCTTGAAGGACTCCGGCACACCCGGGGTGGGTACGTTGTGGCCCTTGACGATGGACTCGTAGGTGCGGACGCGGCCCGTCACGTCGTCGGACTTGACGGTCAGGATCTCCTGCAGGGTGTATGCCGCGCCGTAGGCCTCCAGCGCCCAGACTTCCATCTCGCCGAAGCGCTGGCCGCCGAACTGGGCCTTGCCGCCCAGAGGCTGCTGGGTCACCAGAGAGTAGGGGCCGGTGGAACGGGCGTGGATCTTATCATCCACCAGATGGTGCAGCTTCAGGAAGTACACATAGCCCACGGTGACCTTGTTGTCGAACCGCTCGCCGGTACGGCCGTCGTACAGCCAGCTCTTGCCCTCGGGATCGAGGCCGGCCTCGGTCAGTGCCTCGGTGATGTCCTTATCGGTGGCGCCGTCGAAGATGGGGGTGGCCACCTTCCAGCCAAGGGTCTTGGCCGCGTAGCCCAGATGGACCTCCAGCACCTGACCGATGTTCATACGGGAGGGAACGCCCAGGGGGTTCAGCACGATATCCAGCGGCGTACCGTCGGGCAGGAAGGGCATATCCTCCTGGGGCAGCACGCGGGACACGACGCCCTTGTTTCCGTGACGGCCGGCCATCTTATCGCCGGGCTGGATCTTGCGGCGCTGGGCGATGTAGACGCGAACCACCTGATTCACGCCGGGCCCCAGTTCGTCGCCGTTCTCGCGAGTAAAGACCTTGGTATCGATGACGATGCCGCTCTCGCCGTGAGGCACCTTCAGAGAGGTGTCGCGGACCTCGCGGGCCTTCTCGCCGAAGATGGCGCGCAGCAGGCGCTCCTCTGCGGTGAGGTCGGTCTCGCCCTTGGGCGTGACCTTACCCACCAGAATATCGCCGGCGTGTACCTCGGCGCCCACGCGGATGATGCCGCGCTCGTCCAGATCCTTCAGTGCCTCCTCGCCCACGTTGGAGATATCGCGGGTGATCTCCTCGGGCCCCAGCTTGGTGTCGCGGGCGTCGATCTCGTATTCCTCAATATGGATGGACGTGTACACGTCCTCCTTCACCAGCCGCTCGTTGAGCAGCACGGCGTCCTCGTAGTTGTAGCCTTCCCACGTCATGAAGCCCACCAGAATGTTGCGGCCCAGTGCGATCTCGCCCTGATCGGTGGCGGGACCGTCCGCCAGCACGGTGGGATCGTCGCCGCCGTGGACACGCTCGCCCACAGAGACGATGGGCTTCTGGTTGATGCAGGTGCCGTGGTTGGAGCGCAGGAACTTGATGAGCTTATAGTCCTTGGTCTCGCCGCTGTCATAGCGGACGGACACGCTGGTGGCGTCCACCTTGGTCACCACGCCGTCGCCCTCGGCCAGCACGGCTACCTCAGAGTCCAGGCAGATCTTGTGCTCCATACCGGTACCCACGATGGGCGCCTCCGGCTTCAGCAGAGGCACGGCCTGACGCTGCATGTTGGCGCCCATCAGGGCGCGGTTGGCGTCGTCGTTGGGCAGGAAGGGGATCATGGCCGTAGCGATGGACACCATCATGCGGGGAGATACGTCGATGTAGTCCACGCTGTTGCGGGGAACCTCCACGATCTCGTCACGGTGGCGGCAGGTGATACGCTCGCGGGTCAGGCACCCGTTCTCGTCCACCGGCTCCGCCGCCTGACCCACCACATACTGATCCTCCACGTCGGCGGTCATGTAGGTGATGTCGTCGGAGACCTTGCAGGTCTCGTGATCCACAGCGCGGTACGGCGCCTCGATGAAGCCGTACTCGTTGATGCGGGCATAGGTGGCCAGATAGGAGATCAGGCCGATGTTGGGGCCTTCAGGGGTCTCGATGGGACACATACGGCCATAGTGGCTGTAATGCACGTCTCGGACCTCCATGTTGGCGCGCTCACGGCTCAGACCGCCGGGGCCCAGTGCGGACAGACGGCGCTTGTGGGTCAGCTCGGCCAGCGGGTTGGTCTGATCCATGAACTGGCTCAGGGGGCTGGAGCCAAAGAACTCCTTGATGGCGGCGGTGACAGGCCGGATGTTGATGAGGCTCTGAGGCGTCACCACGTCCAGATCCTGAATGGTCATGCGCTCGCGGATCACGCGCTCCATGCGGCTGAAGCCGATGCGGAACTGGTTCTGCAGCAGCTCGCCCACGCAGCGCAGACGGCGGTTGCCCAGATGGTCGATGTCGTCCTTGTTCACAAGGCCGCGTGCCAGCGCGTTCATATAGTTGATGGATGCAAAGATATCATCCACGATGATGTGCTTGGGTACCAGCTCGTCGGCGTGCAGACGGCACTGGGCGATCAGCTCCTCGCCGCTGTACTGACCCAGCAGCTCCTGCAGCACGTCGAAGCGAACACGCTCCTTGATGCCGCACTGCTCCTTGGGGTCGAAGTCCACATAGCGGGACATATCGCACATCTTGTTGGTGAAGATCTTCAGCGTCTCGCCGGACTCCAGCGCCACGGTGATCTCGTACACGCCCACGGCGTCCAGCTCGGCGCAGTCGGCGGCGGTCAGCACGTGGCCGTCCTCGAAGATGATCTCGCCGGTAGCGGGATTCGCCACGGGCATCGCCAGCTTCTGGCCCTTGGCGCGGGACCAGATGGTCAGCTTCTTATTGAACTTGTACCGGCCCACCATGGACAGGTCGTAGCGGCGGGGATCGAAGAACAGGCCCTGCAGCAGCGTCTCCGCGGAATCCACCGTGGGGGGCTCGCCGGGGCGCAGCTTGCGGTAGATCTCCAGCAGCGCCTCCTCGTAGGTCTTGCAGGTGTCCTTCTCCAGCGTGGCCACGATGCGGCGGTCATCGCCGAAGCGCTCCAGGATCTCGCCGTCGGTCTTGAGCCCCAGCGCGCGGATCAGGCAGGTGATGGGCAGCTTGCGGTTCTTGTCGATGCGGACCCAGAACACCTCGCTGGTATCGGTCTCGTACTCCAGCCACGCGCCGCGGTAGGGGATGACGGTGCTGGTCAGCAGGGGCAGATCGGTCTTCAGGTCGATCTCCTTGCCGTAGTACACGCCGGGGGAGCGGACGATCTGGCTGACCACCACGCGCTCGGCGCCGTTGATGACGAAGGTGCCGCCGTGGGTCATCAGCGGGAAATCTCCCATGAAGATCTCCTGCTCCTTGATCTCGCCGGTCTCCTTGTTGTGCAGACGCACCCGCACCTTCATGGGAGCGGCATACGTGGCGTCACGCGCCTTGCACTCCTCCACGTCATACTTGGGTTTCTCGTCCATGCTGTAATCAATGAAGCTCAGCTCCAGATTACCGGCATAGTCCGTGATAGAAGCCACGTCGGCAAATACCTCCCGCAGGCCGGTCTCCAGGAACCACTTGTAGGATCTCTTCTGGATCTCCAGCAGGTTGGGCATCGCCATGACCTCTTCGTGGCGGGCAAAATTCTTGCGCAGGGTCTTGCCGTAGTACTTGTCCTTAGCCATTCAACGATCACGCCTTTCTCTTTGTTACTTCTGTTCCGGCCGCGTCCGGCCTCGCCAAAGCCGTTCACGGCCCCTATGGGGCGGCTCCGCAGTGATACGCACGGATTTGTTGGTGCTTTTTGCATCAACGCTCTTGTGTTTCACCGGCGGAGATGGTATACTGCGTTCAGATGAAAGTGGGGGCTTGTTTGCGCCCAATTTCCCAATATAAGCGTCTTATTATAGCAAACTTCCCGCGCGGTGTCAAGCACCGTTTGCGCCTTCGGGCGCTTTTTTCATTTTTTCCCTGCTCTTCCGCGCAAAAGATGCCCGCAGCCGTCTGGCTGCGGGCATCTTTATCTATATGTCCTTTTTCTTTGCGCCGTGTGCCGGCTCCAGCCGCACCACGCTCTCGATATTCGCTGTGCCGGGGAACATATCCACCGCCGCGGCGCGGACAGCCTCGTAGCCGCTCTGTGCGAACAGCTTTACGTCCCGCGCCAGCGTAGCCGGGTCGCAGGACACATACACGATCCGCCGGGGCGCCATCTGCGCCGCCGCCTGCACCACCTCCGGCGTCAGTCCCTTTCGGGGCGGATCCACGCAGATCACATCGGGCCGCAGGCCCTTGGCGGCGAAGTCCGCTGCCACCGCCGATGCGTCGCCGCAGAAGAACGCCACGTTCGCTATGTTGTTGCGCTTTGCGTTCTCCTTGGCGTCCTCAATGGCCTCCGGCACGATCTCCGCGCCGATGACCTGCCCCGCGTGCCGCGCCATCACCTGCGTGATGGTGCCTGCGCCGCAGTACAGATCCAGCACCGTCTCCCCACCGGTCAGCCCGGCGAACTCCACGGCCTTATCGTACAGCACCTCCGCCATCTCCCGGTTCACCTGATAGAACGACGGCACGCTCAGCCGGAATGTCAGGCCGCACAGGGTGTCCGTCAGCACATCCGCGCCCCACAGCGTCCTGTATTCCGTCCCCAGCACGGCGCCGGTGGGCTGGGTGTTCACTCCCAGCACCACGCCTACGGCGTCCGGCACCGCCTGCCGCAGCAACTCCACCAGCTCCTGCTCGTGGGGCACCTTTCTCCCGTTGACCAGCACGCACAGCAGCGACTGCCCCGCGCCGTTGGTGCGGATGTACAGATACCGCACCAGACCCCGCCGGGTCTTCTCGTCATAGCAGCTGACGCCGTACGTCCGGATGTAGTCCCGCAGCGCCTGTGCCGCCTTGTCCGCCTGGGGCTTCTGGATCAGGCACCGCTCCACCGGCACCACCTGATGGCTCCGCGCCCGGTAAAAGCCCACGCTGCCGTCGGCCGCCACGGGATACTGGCTCTTATTGCGGTAGTGCAGCGGCTCCCCGCCGTCGATGCTCTCCACCGTCACGGCGCTGCCGCCGATACGGCGCAGGGCGTCCTGCACCCGCTGCCGCTTGGCATCCAGCTCCTCGGCGCGGTCCATGTGCCGGAAGTCGCAGCCGCCGCACCGCCCGTAGTACGGGCAGTCCGGCTCCGTCCGGTGGGGCGACGGCATATAGACCTTCACCGCCTTGCCGAAGGCGGCGTTTTTCAGCACCTTCAGGAGCAGGATGTCGCAATCCTCGCCCCGCAGCGCCCGATGCACGAACACCGCCTGCCCGTCGATACGGGCCACGCCCAGTCCCTCGGAGGTGTACCCCTCCACGCGGGCGCGATATACCTTGTTCTTCTCCAGCACGGCTCAGAACTCGAACTTGCTGATGATCTTGCTGATAGCCTCGGCAAACGCCGCCAGCGACTTGTTGTCCCGCCCCTTGCTGCGACGGATGAGGCCGATGAGCATATCGCCCATCTGCACCAGCTTCTGATAGGCGGGCGTGGCCTTGGGCGCGCCCTCGTAGGCGCGGGCCTTCCGCTCCGGCAGATAGCCCACCGCCAGCTTCTGGTCGGCGATCAGGTCGTACTCCTCGGTGTACTGGGGCGCGTGGGCGGCAAAACCCAGATGCTTCACCGTCTCGGCGAACACCGGCGCCACCTCCCGGTCGCCGTGAACGACGAACACATGGGTGGTCTTTTCCGGGGAGAAGTGCTTCACCCAGTCCACCAGATGGTCGTGGTCGGCGTGGGAGGACAGCCCCTGGAAATTCACGATCTTGGCCCGCGCGGCGATCTCCTCGCCGAACAGCTTTACGCTGGGCGTACCGTCCAGCAGATTCCGCCCCAGCGTGCCGGGGGCCTGAAAGCCCACAAACACCACGGCGCTGTCGCCCCGCCACAGGTTGTACTTCAGGTGGTGGCGAATACGCCCCGCGTCGCACATACCGCTGGCGGAGATGATGACCTTGGGGGTCTTGTCGATGTTCAGCAGCTTGGACTCGTCCACCGTCTCCGTCAGGTGCAGACCGGGGAAGTTGAACATATGGGTGCCGTCCTGCACCAGCGCCCGCGCATCCTCGTCCAGATACCCGCGCAGGTCGCCGCAGAAGATGGTGGTGGCCTTCTTAGCCAGCGGGCTGTCCACATACACGGGGAAATCCTTGACGGAGCTCACCAGCCCCCTGTCCTTGATCTCCCGGATGAAGTACAGCAGCTCCTGTGTGCGGCCCACGGCAAAGGCGGGGATCACCACGTTGCCGCCCTTGGCCAGCGTCTCGTCGATGATCTGCGCCAGCTGGTCGGTGTAGCTCCACACCTCGGTGTGGTTGCGGTCGCCGTAGGTGGATTCCATCAGCACGTAGTCGGCGCTGTCGAAAAATTGGGGGTTGCGGATGATGGGCTGATCCACGTTGCCGATGTCGCCGGAGAACACGATGGTGCGCGTCTCGCCGCCCTCGCGGCAGGTCAGGCGGATGCTGGCGGAACCCAGCAGGTGTCCGGCGTCGATAAACTCCGCCGTTACATCGTCGGTGATCTGCACCTGCTGGCCGTACTCGCAGGGCTGGATGAACTCCCGCACACGCATGGCGTCCTCCACGGTGTAGATCGGCTCCACCTCCGGCCGGCCGGCACGCTTGTTCTTGCGGTTGTGGTACTCCGCGTCCTGCTCCTGAATATGGGCGGAGTCCTGCAGCATGATATCCAGCAGATTTGCCGTCACCCGCGTGGTGATGATGGGCCCTGCAAAGCCGTTTTTGATGAGCATGGGGATGCGGCCGGAGTGGTCGATATGGGCGTGGGTCACCAACACCGCGTCGATGCTGCCCGGATGGAACGGCAGGGCGGTGTTGTCGATCTCGTCCCGGCCCTGCTGCAAGCCGCAGTCCACCAGGATCTTCTTCCCGTTGACCTCCAGACAATGGCAGCTGCCGGTGACACACTGGTCAGCGCCGTAAAAACTCAGCTTCATGGCAGAAACTCCTTTTCATAAGCTATATAGGCGCAGTATACCACAATTTCCCGGTCTGTACAACCGAAAAACTATCCCTTTGTCTGCCGTCTCAGGCAAATTGTTTACAGAATTTCTTTTGCATTAGACACGTTCCTGTGGTATACTGTGCTATTGTAATAATGTGTACATATTCTTTTACACAGAAAGGATACGAATATATGGGACTGTTTACCAAGGTTTTCGGAACATACAGCCAGCGTGAGCTGAAGAGCATCTATCCCATCGTGGACAAGATCACGGCGCTGGAGGACGAGTACAAGGCGCTGACCGACGCCCAATTGCAGGCCAAGACGCCGGAGTTCAAGGCTCGCCTGCAAAACGGCGAGACGCTGGACGACATTCTGCCGGAGGCCTTTGCCGCCGTGCGGGAGGCCGCCGACCGCGTGCTGGGGATGCGCCCCTACCCCGTCCAGCTGGTGGGCGGCATCGTGCTGCATCAGGGCCGCATCGCCGAGATGAAGACCGGTGAAGGTAAGACGCTGGTGGCCACGCTGCCCGCCTACCTGAACGCACTGACCGGCGAGGGCGTCCACATCGTCACCGTCAACGACTATCTGGCCAAGCGCGACTCCGAGTGGATGGGCAAGGTACACCGCTTCATGGGTCTTACCGTGGGTCTGATCATCCACGACATGAGCAAGGAGGAACGGCAGAAAGCCTACCAGTCGGACATCACCTACGGCACCAACAATGAGATGGGCTTCGACTACCTCCGTGACAACATGGCCATCTACGCCAATGAGCAGGTGCAGCGGGGTCACGCCTTCGCCATCGTGGACGAGGTGGACTCCATCCTGATCGATGAGGCCCGCACCCCCCTGATCATCTCCGGCATGGGCGAGAAGTCCACCCAGATGTACGACATGGCCGAGATGTTCGCCGCCCGTCTGAAGAAGTATGTGGTAACGGAGACGGACGACAAGGAGGAAGAGGACGTCAACATCGACGCGGACTACGTCGTGGATGAGAAGGCCCGCACCTGCTCCCTGACGGCCCGGGGCATCAAGAAGGCGGAGGAGTTCTTCCATCTGGACAACCTCAGCGATCCGGAGAACAGCACCACCGCCCACCATATCAATCAAGCCATCAGAGCCCACGGCATCATGAAGCGCGATGTGGACTATGTGGTGAAGGACGGCGAGGTCGTCATCGTGGACGAGTTCACCGGCCGTCTGATGTTCGGCCGCCGGTACTCCGAGGGTCTGCATCAGGCCATCGAGGCCAAGGAACATCTGTCCGTCCAGCGCGAGAGCAAGACGCTGGCCACCATCACGTTCCAGAACTACTTCCGCCTGTACCGCAAGCTGTCCGGTATGACCGGTACAGCCCTGACGGAGGAGGAGGAATTCGCCACCATCTACGCGCTGGATATTATCGAGATCCCCACCAACCGTCCTGTGGCCCGTATCGACAATGAGGACTCCGTCTACAAGACCGAGAACGGCAAGTACCGCGCCGTCATCCGGCAGGTGAAGGAGTGCCACGCCAAGGGCCAGCCGGTGCTGGTGGGTACCGTCTCCATCGAGAAGAACGAGCTGCTGGGCAAGATGCTGACCCGCGAGGGCATCAAGCACAATCTGCTGAACGCCAAGAACCACGAGCGCGAGGCGGAGATCGTGGCGCAGGCCGGTCAGTACGGCGCCGTCACCGTGGCCACCAACATGGCCGGTCGTGGTACGGATATCATGCTGGGCGGCAACGCCGAGTACATGGCCAAGAACGACCTGCGCAAGGCTGGACTCACCGACGAGCTGATCGCCGAGGCCACCGGCTACGCCGAGACGGACAACGAGGAGATCCTCAACGCCCGGAAGCTGTTCGCCGAGAAGCTGGCCCAGCACAAGGCGGAGATCGCCGGTGAGGCCGAGAAAGTCCGCGCCGCCGGCGGCCTGTTCATCATCGGCACGGAGCGTCACGACTCCCGCCGTATCGACAACCAGCTCCGTGGCCGTGCCGGCCGTCAGGGCGACCCCGGTGAGACGCGGTTCTACATCTCGCTGGAGGACGATCTGATGCGTCTGTTCGGCGGTGACCGCGTCACCTCCATCATGGAGCGTATGGACATCGACGAGGATACCCCCATCGAGAGCAAGATGCTCTCCCGCGCCATCGAGCAGGCGCAGACCACCGTGGAGAGCCGCAACTTCCAGACCCGTAAGTCCGTGCTGGAGTACGACGACGTGATGAACAAGCAGCGCGAGATCATCTACGGCCAGCGCAAGCAGGTGCTGGACGGCATGGACGTGAAGGACATCATCATGAACATGATGAACGGCGCCATCGCCAATCTGGTACACGCCGCCTTCCTGGGCAGCGAGCATCTGGACATGGCCTCCTGCCGCGACCTGCTGCGCAGTGTGGAGGGCGTCTACTTCCCCAAGTACACTGTGAAGGTGGACGAGGCGCAGCTCAAGACCATGACCCAGCAGGACTTCACCGACCTGTTCACCGCCGCAGCCGCCGACTACTACGCCAAGAAGGAGGCGGAGATCACGCCGCCCGTTATGCGTGAGCTGGAGCGTGTGATCCTGCTGCGCGTGGTGGATGAGTACTGGATGGAGCATATCGACGCCATGCAGGATCTGCGGCAGGGCATCCGGCTCCGCGCCTACGCCCAGACCAACCCGGTGGACGCCTACAAGAAGGAGTCGCTGGAGATGTTCGAGGAGATGGTGGACGCCATGAAGGAGGAGACGGTGCGCCGTCTGTACTCCGTGCGTCTGCGCCAGAACGAGGAGGTCAAGCGGGAGCGCGTGGCCTCCGGCATCACCGAGAATGTGGGCGGCGACGGCACCGTGAAGAAGCGCCCCACCCGCGTGGTCAAGGTGGGCCGCAACGACCCCTGTCCCTGCGGCAGCGGTCTGAAATGGAAGAAATGCACCTGCAAGGAGTACCACCCCTAAATCGCTTCAACTGACCGGCGGGTGCCGCCGCCCGCCTTTGCTTCCGAAAGGAGCCGCTATGTTCCACTCTCAAATTAAAAACGGGGTCACGTTCCTCACCACCGATATACTGTCGGACAGCGGCATCTCCCATGGCTTTTCCACCCGTCTGGGCGGCGTGTCCCCCGCGCCGTGGGACAGCCTGAATCTGGATGACCGGCGGGGCGACGACCATGCCAATGTGCAGGAGAACTTCCGCCGCCTGTGCGCCGCGCTGGACATGGATGTCCGCCGCGTCGTGCTGAGCCGTCAGGTTCACCGGGACGATGTGCGCGTGGTGACGACAGCAGACTGCGGCAAGGGTCTGTGGTGTCCGCAGGATTATGACAGTGCCGACGCCCTCATCACCGCTGTTCCCGGTGTCCCGCTGGTGGTGTTCTCCGCCGACTGCAACGTGATTCTGCTCCACGACCCGGTGCGCCATGTGGTGGGCGCCGCCCACGCCGGTTGGCGCGGCACCGCCGCCGGGATCGCCGGCAAGACCGTCCGCGCCATGTGTGAGACATACGGCTGCGCCCCGGCGGACATCCGGGCGGCCGTCGGCCCCGCCATCGGCCAGTGCTGCTTTGAGACCGACGGCGACGTGCCGGAGGCGCTGCGCAGTGCGCTGGGCCGCGAGGCGGAGCCGTTCATGACATGGAATGGCCGCAAGTGGCACATTGACCTGAAGGCCGTCAACGCCCTGTGGCTGCAAAAAGCCGGTGTGCAGCACATCGACATCTGTGAGGACTGCACCTGCTGCCGCACCGACCTGTACTGGAGCCACCGCAAAACCGGCCTCCAACGGGGCGAGCAGGCCGCCCTTATCGCCCTGCGGGAGGTGACGCCATGAGCGCCGGTATTCTGAAGCGGGTGCTGGCCGTTCTGCTGCTGGCGGCGCTGTCCCTCTCCGCCGCCGGCTGCGCCAGCTGGGAGGAGATGGACGATCCGCTGGGTGAGCTGTCGGAGTTTTACAGCCAGGAGAACGAGCAGCCGGAGCCGGAGCCGCTGACCTCCTTTACGCTGCCCTATTTCGCCGGGGAGAGCCTGGACCCCATCACCGCCACGGAAAAGGTGCAGATCGCGGTGGGCGCCCTGCTGTATGAGAAGCTGTTTGAGCTGGATGAGCACTTCGTTCTCCGCCCCCTGCTGGCGGAGCGCTGCACCTACGACGCGGCGGCGCGCACCTACACCCTGACGCTGCGAAGCGGCGTCACCTTCTCCGACGGCACTCCCCTGACCGCCCGGGATGTGGCGGCTTCGCTGGAGCGGGCGCGATCGTCTGCCCGCTACGCCGCCCGTCTGGCGGAGGTGTCCTCCGTCCGGGTACAGGGCGACGCCGTGCTCATCGCCATGAACGAGGAGCTGTCCGCACTGGCATGGCGGCTGGATATTCCCATCGTCAAGGCCGGAACGGAGAGCGCCGCCGTCCCCACAGGCACCGGCCCCTATGTGTTCACCAAGACGGACAGCGGCGCGTATCTGGAGACCTCCCCCGACTGGTGGCGGCAGGAGACACTGCCCCTGCAGCGCATCGAATTACAGCACTGTAAGGACAGGGACACCATGCTCTATGCCTTTTCCTCCCGGGAGATCCAGCTGCTGCCGTTGGATCTCACCGGCACCGGCGCTTCCGGCGTATCCGGCAGCGGTGACTACACCGATGCCCCCACCACCGTCATGCAGTTCCTGGGCTTCAACACCCGCCGTGCGCCCTTCAGCGACGAGGCACTGCGGCAGGCGGTCAGCCAAGCCATCGACAGGAAGGGTCTGGTGGACTCCTGCCTGCTGGGTCACGGCAGCGCCGCCCAATTCCCCGTCTCCCCTGCCAGCGACCGGTATCCCACCACGCTGGAGCGCACATACAGCACCCTTGCGCTCCAGCAGCTTACAGCGGTGGAAGACACCTCCCCGGAGGACACCGCTGCGGATAGCGCCGGGAAATACGCCGGTACGGAGGTGACCCTGCTGGTCAACGAGGAGAACTCCTTCAAGGTGGCCGCCGCGCAGGAGATCGCCTACACCCTCAGTCGCTGCGGCCTGTCCGTGACCGTGGACGCCGTGCCGTGGGAGACGTATCTCCAGCGCCTACAGGACGGGCGCTTTGACCTGTACTACGGTGAGTGCCGCCTGACCGCTGACTGGGACATCCGGGCGCTTGTCGGCACAGAGGGCAGTCTGAACTACGGCGGTTTCTCTGATGAAAAGACCGACGCCCTGCTGGAAGCCTGCCGCACGGCAGATGAGTCTGCCCACGGCGCGGCGCTGCTCTCTCTGTGGGAGGAGCTGGACAAGCAAGTCCCCATCGCGCCTCTGTGCTTTAAGGCGGATTCCGTGGTGACCACCGCCGGCCTCGTGGACGGCATGACCGTCACGGAGACGGATCCTTTCTTCACGCTGGAGCAGTGGGTCGTCCATCTGGACAAGCCCTCCAAGACAAAATGACCGCCGCCTTGCTCTATCGAAAAGCGCCCGTCAGCAGTAGGCTGACGGGCGCTTTTGCACACGCTGTTCGTTTTTCAGTACTGACGAACCACGGCAGTGACCTTTCCCAGAATGGACGCCTCCCGTCCGTCGATAGGGCTGTACGCCTCGTTCTCCGGCAGGAGCCACACCTCGCCATTGCGGCGGCTGAGCCGCTTCACCGTGGCCTCGTCCCCCAACAGCGCCACCACGATCTCCCCGTTGTGTGCCACAGGCTGCTGGTGTACCACCACCAGATCACCAGGCAGGATACCGGCGTTCAGCATGGACTCACCCCGAACCCGCAGGGCGAAATACTCCCCCTCCCGTCCGTTGGTGTCAAAGGTCAGGTAGTCCTCGATGCACTCCTGCGCCAGAATAGGCGTGCCGGCCGCCACCGTACCCACGATGGGAACGCGGCCCACCGGCGCCTCCGGCTGCTCCGGTACGGGGGCCGCCGCAGCGGACGGGTGGGTACCCTCCAGCGGGGCCAGCGTCAGGGCGCGGCCCTTTCCGGCACCCTTGGTCAGAACGCCCAGCTCCTCCATGTGCTTCAAATGAAAGTGAACGGTGGACGGGGAGCGCAGACCCACAGCCTCGCCGATCTCCCGCACAGAGGGGGGATATCCCTGCTGCCGTGTGGTCTCCGCGATGTAATCGTAGATCTTCTGCTGCATTTTGGTCAGCTTTGCCATGTGGATGCCCCTTTCTTCCGCCGCAAGCCCGACGGTTTTGTTATATTGTACCACACCGTCTCTCGGATTGCAACATTTGTTCTATCATTTTCCCCGGAAAAAGCGCAAAAAATCCCGGAAGACCCCTTGCATTGCCGGTTGTATTGTGGTAAAATCGTGTGTACTGTGAATCGTGTGCCCTGCGGCACGGAATATATGTGGAGGTTTCCCTTATGATGATTTTTGTTACGATCCTGCAGCTGCTGGCTGCTTTAGTCCTGATCGGCATCGTGCTGTTCCAGTCTGGCAAGAGCCAGGGCCTGTCCGGCACCATCGGCGGTATTGCCGACAGCTACATGGCCAAGTCTAAGGCCAAGAGTCTGGACGCCAAGCTGGCAAAGGCCACCAAGTGGGTGGGCGCCGCTTTCATTGTGCTGACGCTGGTCATCAACTGCATGCTGGCCGCCGGTCTGTAAGCAAGACAAGACTTAAAAGTGTCCCGAAGCAAATGCTTCGGGACACTTTTTTCGTTTCTCACGGGGCGCGGCGGTAGGTGACGCCTGCCTCCGGCGCGATGCCCTTGAGAGCCAGCAGCTCCGCCACGGTGACGAACACATAGCCCTGCTCCTGCAAGTGGGGTATCGCCCGCAGCACGGCATCCACCGTGTTCTGGTAGCGGTCGTGGAGCAGGATGATATCCCCGTCGCCGGTCTGCCGGTAGATAATGTCCACGATCCTGTCGGCATCCTTGCTCTTCCAGTCCTCGGTGTCCACCGACCAGTTCACCAGCGGCACGGACAGGGCGGCCGCCTCCCGGTCGGTACACAGGCCGTAGGGCGGGCGCACCCAGTAGTCCCCCTCCCCCAGCAGCTCCCGAAGCAGGTCGTCGTTTTTTTGCAGGTCGTTCAGCGCCTGCGCGCAGGTCAGGCTGTCCATCTGTGGGTGGTCGTAGGAGTGGTTGCCCACCTGATGCCCTTCGGCGGCGATACGCCGGACAATGTCCGGGTCCTTCACGGTCTGGCAGCCTACCACGAAGAAGGTGGCTCGTGCGCCGTATTCCGCCAAACCGTCCAGCAGCCGGGGCGTACAGCGGGGCGAGGGACCGTCATCAAAGGTCAGCGCCACGTATTTCAGGTCGCCCGCCTCCGGCGCGGCGGCAGCCGCCGGTACGCGGGGTGGGACGGGCTCATCGAAGGGTGCGGCGCAGCCGGACAGCAGAAGCAGTACCGCCAGCGCGGCACAGAGAAGTTGTTTCATTGTATCACCGCTGGGAGTATATGCGTCGACTCCGGTCTATATGACGGCGCATACACAACCGCCCCGTCTGGTACGGGGCGGCTGCGCAGATATTCAGTCTAAAGGCAGGTTGCGGCGGCTGCGGTCGAGGATCAGCTTCTTGCAGGCGGGGCAATCCCACGCCTCCGCCTCCGCGCCGGTAAAACTGCCAGCCGCGGCGATGCAGCGCATTCCCTTCTCCGCGTCGGGCGCGGGCATCGCGGGATCAGGCTCCCACCAGATGTCGCTGCGGCGGCTGCGCAGCCACCCACGCTGCATCTCCGCACCGCAATAGGGACAGCGTTGTTTCTCCATAGGCGCTCCTTTCCCTCAGGCGAGGATGTCCGTCAGATCTACGGTGATGATACCACCGGTGTAATAAGGCTCGCCGTCCAGCTCTACGAACTCGTCAAATGTCAGAAACAGTCCGTCCAGCTGCGGCACGTCCTCCAGAAAATAGCGGTCATAGGTGATCACGACTATGTCATCCTGACGGGTGAACTCCATAGGGTAGGTGGAATATACGGAGCCATCGGTGCCGTAGGCGGACAGGCCGGGCTCAAAAGCGTCCTCCGGCAGGCCCTCCACCGTGACGATGATACCGTCGTCGCCGAGGAAGGCGCCCGTAACGGCAACGGAGCTGCCCAATAGGTCAAACCACTCGTGCATCTGGTAGTCCGCGTAGGTCGGCTCCGGCACGGCGACAGCGGTGTTCCCCTCTGACCAGCCCGGCTCCTCCGGCACATTGTATTCGCGGTGGATATTGCAGCTATTGAGCAGCAGCACGAGCCCTATCACTACTGCAATAATGATCTTGCCCACGTTGCCGCGCTGCTTCTTGTCCATGGTCTGGTACCGCGTCCACAGACGCTGCACGCCGCCCTTGAGGTTCTCCCATTCCTGTGCGCGGAGGTCATCCGCCTCGCCGCTGTCAACGGGCTGGCGAGGGCGGCGGGTCTGCTCCTCGTAGCAGGTCTTTTGTTCGTAGCAGACCTTCTTGCCGCGATGGGGCGGCACAGCGGCGTCGCGGGGCTCCAGATAATGGATGCTGCCGTCCGGGTCCACTCGCTCCCGGCGGGGCGGGCGGTTATAGGCGCCGCACTTGGGACACATACCCTCCTTATTGTAATCGTATGTACAGCCGCAGGCCTTGCAGCGGATCGAAGCCATGGCAGTTCCTCCCTTTCGTGGTTCTTCGCGGCTATTATACTGTATGCAGGATGCGTTTGTCTATCAACTTCAGGTTGCGGCGGAAAATTTTTGGAGATCCCCCGCAACCTCAGGTTTGCATCCGCAAAAAACACCCTTTCCCACAGCGTCCGCCATGGGAAAGGGTGTTTTTACAGCTTAAACTTCGCTTATTTCACCAGTTCGATGATCGCGGTCTCCGCAGCATCGCCGCGGCGGATGCCGGTGCGGATGATGCGGGTGTAGCCGCCGTTGCGCTCAGCGTAGCTGGGAGCCAGCTCCTTGAACAGCTTGTTGGCCACGTCTTCGCGGGTGATGAAGCTCAGCGCCTGACGATAGGCAGCCAGATCGCCCTTCTTGCCGAGGGTGATCATCTTCTCGGCCATGGGCTTGATCTCCTTGGCGCGGGTGATGGTGGTCTCCATACGACCCTTGTCCAGGAAATCGGTGACCTGCTGACGGAGCATCGCCATACGCTGATCGGTAGTCTTACCGAGCTTACGAGTTCCGGGCATTTCTGTTTCCTCCTTGTAAGGATATGCGCAGCTGCGCAGATCAGTTAGTTGTTGTCCTCACTGGCCAGAGAGAGACCCATCATGGCCAGCTTGTTGATAACTTCCTCCAGAGACTTGCGTCCCAGATTGCGAACCTTCATCATCTCGTCCTCGGTCTTGGAGATCAAGTCCTCAACGGTGTTGATGTTGGCGCGCTTGAGGCAGTTGAAGCTGCGGACGGACAGATCCAGCTCCTCGATGGTCAGCTCCAGCATCTTGTCCTTGGAATCGGTGGCCTTCTCCACCACGGTGGACTTGTCGCCCAGCGTGTCGCTAAGGTCAGTGAACAGGGCAAAATGGTCACACAGGATCTTGGCACCCAGAGACACCGCGTCACGAGCCGTGATCGTGCTGTCCGTCCAAGCCTCCAGCGTCAGCTTATCGTAGTCGCTGGAAGCGCCGACACGGGTGTTTTCCACGCTGAAATTGACCTTGTAGACGGGGCTGTAAATGCTGTCGATGGGGATCACGCCGATCACATTGGGGCGCAGCGCCTTGTTGTGCTCCGCGTCCACGTAGCCGCGGCCGTGGCTCAGTGCGATCTCCATGCTCAACGTGGCGCCCACGTCCAGAGTCGCCAGATGAAGCTCGGGGTTCAGGACCTCCACTTCACCGTCGCTCTTGATGTCGCCGGCTGTCACCTCGCAGGGGCCGGTGGCCTCGATAAAGACCGTCTTGGCGCCCTCGCAGTGCAGCTTGGTCAACAGATTCTTCACGTTCAGAACGATCTCCGTCACGTCTTCCTTCACACCGGGGATGGTGGAAAACTCGTGCTGCACACCGGCGATCTTGATGCTGGTGGCTGCCGTGCCGGGAAGGGACGAGAGCAGGATGCGCCGCAGCGCATTGCCTAAAGTCATTCCGTAACCGCGCTCCAGGGGTTCGATCACATATTTTCCATAGGAAGCATCGCCGGGTGTTTCGATACACTCGATCTGGGGCTTCTCAATTTCGATCATGCAGTACCCTCCTTCATTCTTTTGGCGGAGCGGTCAGAGGCCGCGTCCAATTTGGTTCCAGTGCTTCGTGAGGGTTTGAACCCTATTACTTGGAGTACAACTCGACGATCAGATGCTCCTCGATAGGCATATCAATGTCCTCACGAGCGGGCATGGTGACGACAGTACCCTTCAGGGCGGTCTTGTCGCGCTCCAGCCACTTGGGGACGGTGACCATGGGGGCATCCTCAGCAGTCAGGCGCTTGAAAGCCACGGAGGAGCGGCTGCTCTCCTTGACCTCGATCACATCACCCACGCGAACCAGATAGGAGGGGATGTTGACCTTGTGGCCGTTGACGGTGAAATGGGCATGGTTCACCAGCTGACGGGCCTCACGGCGGGTCATGGCGAAGCCCAGACGGTACACCACGTTGTCCAGACGGCGCTCCACCAGACTCAGCAGGTTCTCGCCGGTCTTACCGGGCATAGTGGAAGCCTTCTCGTAGTAAGCACGGAACTGCTTCTCCAGAATGCCGTAGACGAACTTGACCTTCTGCTTCTCGTTGAGCTGGATGGCGTACTCGCTCTTCTTCTTTCTCATCTGGCCGCCGGGGTTGCGCTTCGTCTCCTTCTTGGAGTAACCCATGACGGTAGGAGAAATACCCAGCGCCTTGCAACGCTTGGCGATAGGCTGCATATTCTTAGCCATAATCTATTGATCCTCCTTCTTCCGATTACACGCGACGACGCTTGGGGGGGCGGCATCCATTGTGGGGGATGGGGGTGACGTCCTTGATCATCGTCACTTCCAGACCCACCGCCTGCAGGGCGCGGATGGCGGCCTCACGGCCCTGACCGGGGCCCTTCACGAAGACCTCGACGGTCTTCAGACCATGCTCCATCGCAGCCTTGGCCGCAGTCTCAGCTGCGCTCTGGGCGGCGAAGGGCGTGGACTTCTTGCTGCCGCGGAAACCCAGACCACCGGAGGAAGCCCAAGACAGAGCATTGCCCTGAGCATCGGTGACGGTCACCATGGTGTTGTTGAAGGAAGAACGGATATGGACCTGTCCCTTCTCGACGTTCTTCTTCTCGCGACGACGGCGAATGACTTTCTTGCCTTTTACGTTAGCTGCCATGATCTATTCCTCCTTCCTTTACTTCTTCTTGTTAGCGATAGTCTTCTTGGGGCCTTTGCGAGTGCGTGCGTTGGTCTTGCTGCGCTGACCGCGAACGGGCAGGCCACGACGGTGGCGCATGCCGCGATAGCAGCCGATTTCAGTCAGACGCTTGATGTCAAGCGCCACTTGACGACGCAGATCACCCTCGACCACATAGGACTGGTCGATGACCTCACGAAGCTTCGCCTCGTCGGCCTCAGTCAGATCCTTTACGCGGGTGTCGGGGTTGATGCCTGTCTGCGCGAGGATATCCTGCGCACTTTTTCTTCCAATACCATAGATATAAGTCAAACCGATCTCGATTCGCTTATCCTTGGGCAGGTCAATACCGGCAATACGTGCCATAACTTAGAGCACCTCCACTTTCTACTTAGCCCTGTCTCTGCTTATGCTTGGGATTCTCGCAAATCACCATTACACGGCCTTTGCGGCGGATCACTTTGCACTTTTCGCACATGGGCTTCACGGACGGTCTTACTTTCATTTTGATAAACCTCCTACTTACTGCGCCAGGTAATCCGGCCACGGGTCAGATCATAGGGAGACATTTCAACTGTCACCTTGTCGCCGGGCAGAATCCTGATGAAATTCATTCTGAGCTTTCCGGAAATATGCGCTAATATCGTGTGTCCATTTCCAATGTCAACTTGGAATGTGGTGTTGGGCAGGGACTCGACGACCACACCCTCAACTTCGATCATATCGGATTTTGCCAAGTGTTATCCCTCCTGGTCTTGATTACCGCCGCTTATCGCGGCTATGGCTTTACGAAGCTCACTATTTGTGATTTTTTCGCTGCTTCTGATCTTCTCAGCCACCAGACTGTGACTTTCCCCTACCAGCACCACGTGCTTGCGGCGCTTGCGCTTGGGGCTCTCCAGCCGGCGCTGTTTCCCGTCGGCCAGCAGGAGGAAGTCTCCCTCCGCTGCAAGCACGAAGAAGAGGCTTCCCGCGTCCCTGCCGGCGACTGATCTTACAATGTTTGATTTGGCTATGTCCATATTACACCAACGATTTCTCCGGGTCCGTCAGAAGCTCCGGCTCTCCGGCGGTGATCAGGATGGTGTTTTCATAGTGGGCGGCATTCTTGCCGTCTGCCGTCTTCACGGTCCAGCCGTCCGCCATCTGCTTGATGGCAGCGCTGCCCGCGTTGACCATGGGCTCCACGGCGAGGGTCATGCCCCGCAGAAGCCGGGGACCGTGACCGGGGTTGCCGTAGTTGGGCACCTCCGGCGGCTCGTGCATCCGCCGGCCGATGCCGTGACCGACATACTCCCGGACGATGCTGAAGCCGTTGGATTCCACATACGCCTGCACAGCGGCGGAGATATCCGACAGGCGATAGCCCTCTCTGGCATACTTCATGCCTTCGAAGAAGCTCTCCTGCGTGACACGGATCAGCCGCATGGCCTCGTCGGACACCTGCCCGCAGGGGTAGGTGCCGGCGCAGTCGCCATGGAAGCCGCCGATGAACGCGCCCACATCCACACTGACGATGTCGCCCTCCTGCAATACCCGTTTGCCGGGGATGCCGTGGATGATCTCGTCGTTGACGGAGACGCACACGCTGGCCGGATAGCCGTTGTAGTGCAGGAACGAGGGCGTGGCGCCCTGCTCCGTGATGAACTGGAACACAGCCTTATCGATCTGCTGCGTTGTGACGCCGGGCTTTACCATATCCCGTGCCAGAGCACGGGCTGCCGCGGTAATTTTGCCGGCCCGGCGCATCAACTCGATCTCATGCGCTGATTTCAGAGTGATCATTCGGACACTCCCAACGCACGGAGGATCAACTGGGTCGTACCCGCCACGGTGGGCTGGTCGTCCACAGTCTTCAGGATGCCTCTGGCCTCATAGAAGTCCTTGAGAGGCTCCGTCTCTTTATGATAGACCGCAAGACGATCCTTGACCGTCTCGGGGTCATCATCCTTACGCTGCTTGAGCGCGCCGCCGCACACATCGCAGATCCCCTCCTTTTTGGGAGGAATGTTGACAACATGATAGCTGGCGCCGCAGCTCTCGCAGACACGGCGGCCGCCCATCCGCGCGACGATCCGCTCGTCGGGGATCTCGATGGCCACCACAGCATCGAATCTGATACCTGCCTGCTCCAGCGCCTCAGCCTGGGCGATGGTGCGGGGCACGCCGTCCAGAATGTAGCCGTTGGCGCAGTCAGGCTCCTGCAGACGCTCGCTGATGATGCCGATGATAACGTCATCGGGCACCAGCTTGCCGGCGTCCATGTACTCCTTGGCCCGCAGGCCGGTAGGAGTACCGTTCTTGACAGCTGCACGCAGAATGTTACCGGTAGAGATGGTGGGGATACCCAGCGTCTTCTTGATAATGTCCGCCTGAGTGCCTTTGCCGGCACCAGGAGCGCCTAAAAGGATCAGTTTCATGATACACCTCAATTATTCGAGGAAGCCCTTATACTGACGCATCAGCATCTGGGATTCCAGAGCCTGTACGGTCTCCAGTGCAACACCGACCACGATGATGACGGAGGTACCGCCGATGGACAGAGCTGCCACGTTCACGATCTTACCGATCAGCAGGGGCAGGATCGCCACGACGCCCAGATAGACGGCGCCGAACAGCGTGACTTTGTTGAGGACCTTTCTGATGAAGTCCGCAGTGGGCTTACCGGGGCGGAAGCCGGGGATGAAGCCGCCGTTCTTCTTCAGGTTGTTGGAGATCTCAACCGGGTTGAACTGGATGGTGGCATAGAAGTAGCTGAACGCAATGATCATCAGGAAGTAGAAGATCATGTACAGCACGCTCTTGCTGTCCACGGCATGGACCAGCGCGTAGCCGAAGGTACCCTCCTCAGGTGCAGGCAGGAACGCGGCCACCGTGGGGATGATCATGGCGATGGACTGGGCGAAGATGATGGGCAGAACGCCGGACATATTCACCTTCATGGGCAGGGTGGAGTTCTGACCGCCGTACATCTTGCGGCCCACCTGACGCTTGGCGTACTGCACCGGGATGCGGCGCTCGGCGCCGTTGACCCATGTGATCAGGACGATCAGAGCCAGGATACCCACCACGATCAGAACGGCCATCCACCAAGCCATATCGCCGGTGCGCAGGGCGGCGGCCATGTTGCCCACCATGCTGGGTACGCGGGACAGGATGCCCGCGAACAGGATGATGGAGATACCGTTGCCGATGCCGAACTCGGTGATCTGCTCACCCATCCACATCACGAAGGAGGAGCCGGCAATGAAGGAGACGATGATGACCAGAGCGGCCCAGACACCCGTGTTGGTGAGGATGCCGTAGTTGCTCATCAGTGCGTAGTAGCCCCAGCCCTGCAGGATGGCGATAGCCACCGTTGCGTAACGGGTGATGGACTGGATCTTCTTCTTGCCCTCCTCGCCGCCTTCACGCGCCATGCGCTCCAGCGCGGGAATGGCGATGGTCAGCAGCTGGATGATGATGGAGCTGTTGATATAGGGCTGGACGCCCAGTGCAAAAATCGTTGCCTGTGCGAACGCGCCGCCGGACATGACATTGTACAAGCCCAGAACGGTGGTGCTGAGCTGGTTGAGGTAATCGCCCAGCAGCTCCGTGTTCACATAGGGAACAGGGATCGCGTTGCCGATACGGAAGATCAGCAGGATCAGGGCGGTGAACACCAGCTTCTTGCGGAGCTCAGGGATCGCCCATGCCTTTTTGATCGTCTGGATCACGTTAAATCACCTCTGCCTTTCCACCGGCTGCTTCGATCGCGTCCTTAGCAGCCTGGGAAAAAGCAGCGGCCTGCACGGTCACCTTCTTGGTAACTTTGCCGTTACCGAGGACCTTGTAGCCGTACTCGCACTTGCGCAGGATACCCTTTGCAAGCAGGGCTTCAGCGGTGACGATCTCGCCGTCCTCAAACTTGTTGAGGGCACTCAGGTTGATGATCTCCAGGGGTTTGGCAAAAATGTTGTTGAAACCGCGCTTGGGGATGCGGCGAGCCAGAGGCATCTGACCGCCCTCAAAGCCAATGCGGGTACCGCCGCCGGAGCGGGCCTTCTGACCCTTATGGCCGCGGCCTGCGGTCTTGCCGTTGCCGGAGCCGTGACCACGGCCCTTGCGATAGGCTTCCTTGGTGGAGCCGGCGGCGGGAGACAGTTCATTCAGTTTCATGCTCTCGCACCTCCTTATTCTACTTCGGTCACCTGCAGCAGGTAACCGATCTTCGCGACCTTGCCGCGGGTCTGAGCGTTGTCAGGCTGCACGGTGGTGTCGCCGATCTTACGCAGGCCCAGAGAATTGGCAGTGGCGATGTGCTTTTCCAGTCTGCCGTTGAGGCTCTTTACGAGCTGGATCTTCAGATTAGCCATGTTCTCTCCTCCTTAACCCACGATCTCGTCCACGCTCTTGCCGCGGGTGCGGGCGACCTCTTCCGGGGTACGCAGGGCCTTCAGGCCCTCAAAGGTGGCGGCTACCACGTTCACGGCGGTGTTGGAACGCAGGCACTTGGTACGGATATCCTTGATACCGGCAGCTTCCATGATGATACGCACGGGGCCGCCGGCGATCACGCCGGTACCGGGAGCTGCGGGCTTCATCAGCACGCGGCCTGCACCGGCCTCGCCGATGATCTCGTGGGGGATGGTGCTGCCGGACAGGGAGATGGTGATCATGTTCTTCTTGGCATCCTCGATGCCCTTGCGGATCGCCTCGGGGACCTCGGCGGCCTTGCCCAGACCGAAGCCGACCTTGCCCTTGCCGTCGCCGACGACCATCAGGGCGGAGAACTTCATGACACGACCACCCTTAACGGTCTTGGATACGCGGTTGGTAGCGACTACTTTCTCAATGTACTCGCTCTGCTCTCTTTCAAATCTTGCCATTGATAAGTCCTCCTTCCTTAGAATTCCAGGCCGCCCTCGCGGGCGCCTTCAGCCAGCTCGGCCACACGGCCGTGGTACAGGTAACCGCCACGGTCGAACACGACCTGGTCGATGCCCTTGGCCTTGCAGCGCTCGGCCACCAGCTTGCCCACGGCGCGGGCAGCAGCCTTGTTGCCGCCGTTGCCCTCGATCTCCTTATCCAGAGAGGAGGCGGAAACCAGGGTGTTGCCGGCCACATCGTCGATGACCTGGGCATAGATGTTCTTCTCGCTGCGGAACACGTTCAGGCGGGGACGCTCGGGAGTGCCGGACAGCTTGGCACGAACTCTCTTATGGCGCTTCAGACGCTGCGCGTTAGTATCGGGTCTTTTAATCATATCGGCACACCTCCTTACTTCTTGGCGCCGGTCTTACCGACCTTGCGGCGGATGACTTCGTCAACATACTTGATGCCCTTGCCCTTATAAGGCTCGGGAGGACGCTTCTCGCGGACTTCCGCCGCGAACTGGCCCACCTTCTGCTTGTCGGGGCCGGAGATCACGACCTTGTTGGGGCTGGGGACCTCGATGGTGATGCCGTCGATCTCGGCCATCTTCACGGGGTGAGAGTAGCCCAGGTTCATGACCAGCTCGTTGCCTTCCTTAGCGGCACGATAGCCAACACCGTTGATCTCCAGCTCCTTCTTGAAGCCTTCGCTGACGCCAACGACCATGTTGTGCAGCAGAGCGCGGGTCATGCCGTGCAGCGCGCAGTGCAGCTTGTCGTCGGAGGGGCGCTTGACGTGGATGACGTTGCCGTCCTGCTCCAGGATCATCTCGGGGCGCAGAGCCTGCACCAGAGTACCCTTGGGGCCCTTGACGGTAACGACGTTGTTCTCCGCAATGGTGACTTCCACACCGGCGGGGACGGTAATGGGCATTCTACCAATTCTAGACATTGTTCAAATACCTCCTTACCATACGAATGCAAGGACTTCGCCGCCGACGTGCGCTGCGCGAGCAGCCTTGTCGGTCATGACGCCCTTGGAAGTGGATACGATCGCAATACCGAGACCACGCAGCACGCGGGGCAGCTCGTCGGCGCCCACATAGACGCGCAGGCCGGGCTTGGACACACGGCGCAGGCCGGAGATGACCTTCTCCTTACCGGCGTTGTACTTCAGGGTGATACGGATGACGCCCTGGGTACCGTCGTCGATGACCTGGAAGGACTTGATGTAGCCCTCGTCCAGCAGGATCTGAGCGATGCTCTTCTTCATGTTGGAAGCGGGAACATCCACGGTCTCGTGCTTGGCATTGTTGGCGTTGCGGATACGGGTGAGCATATCGGCAACAGGATCAGTGATGTGCATACTTGTAGTTCCTCCTATTTTAGAGTTACAGGCTGTCGCCTGTTGAGGCAGCGAGGTATCACTGATAATTTGATCCGCCGGCACTCACGATGCCGATGTTTAATTACCAGTGACCTTTCGCCATCCTATATTACCGGGAGCCTTGCGGCTCTTAGGTACGTTGGGTCGGCGGAGTGCATTTCCTCCACCTGCTCCTGGTGAAGATTTTTTTCTCAGACGAGGCGGCATGGCGCAGCCGTACTTTGTGTACGGCAAGCCTTGCCAACGAAGTATGAGGAAAAAAGATTACCAGGAAGCCTTGCGGACACCGGGGATCTCGCCCTTGTAAGCCAGCGTGCGGAAGCAGATACGGCACACGCCGTAGTCACGCAGGTAGGCGTGGGGACGGCCGCACAGCTTGCAGCGGTTGTACTTACGGGTGGAGAATTTCGCAGGCGCCTGCTGCTTCAGGATCATAGACTTTTTAGCCATTTCGTTCTCCTCCTAATCAGCGTTCAAAGGGAGCGCCGACCAGGGTCAGCAGCTCGCGTGCTTCTTCATCGGTCTGGGCGGTGGTGCAGATGACGATATCCATACCGCGGATCTTGTCGATCTTGTCGTACTCGATCTCGGGGAAGATCAGCTGCTCCTTGATACCCAGGGCATAGTTGCCGCGGCCGTCGAAGGCGTTGGCGCTGATGCCGCGGAAGTCACGGACACGGGGCAGAGCCACGTTGAACAGACGATCCAGGAACTCCCACATCTTGTCGCCGCGCAGCGTGACCTTGGCGCCCACGGGCATACCCTCACGCAGCTTGAAGTTTGCAACGGACTTCTTGGCGATGGTGATGATGGCCTTCTGGCCGGTGATGGTGGCCAGATCGCTGCACACAGCGTCCAGAACCTTGGCGTTCTCACGAGCCTCACCGCAGCCCACGTTCACGACGACCTTGTCGATCTTGGGGATCTGCATGGTGGACTTGTAGCCGAACTTCTTGAAGAGAGCGGGAGCCACTTCTTCGGTATACTTAACTTTCAGACGTGCCATTTACTTACTCTCTCCTTTCTCACAGAGCGGCGCCGCAGTGCTTGCACACGCGGACTTTCTTGCCGTCCTTGATCTCATAGGCCACGCGGGTGGGCTTGTCGCACTTGGGGCAGACCACCTGGACCTTGCTGGCGTAGATAGCAGCCTCGCGCTTGACGATGCCGCCCTCCTCGCCCTGCTTGCGGGGCTTGATGTGGCAGGTCACCACGTTGATACCCTCCACCACGACCTTGCGCTCGCTGGGGACAGTACCCAGCACCTTGCCGGACTTGCCCTTGTCCTTGCCGGACAGAACGACGACCTTGTCGTTCTTCTTGATCTTCAGACTATTCATGTGACCGGCCCTCCTTAAATAACTTCGGGAGCGAGGGACAGGATCTTCATATAATCCTTGTCGCGCAGCTCACGAGCAACCGGCCCAAAGATACGGGTACCTCTGGGGTTCTTGTCGTCCTTGATGAGGACGGCGGCGTTGTCGTCGAAACGGACGTAAGTGCCGTCGGCGCGGCGAACGCCCTTGGCGGAGCGGACGATCACGGCCTTGACGACCTCGCCCTTCTTCACCTGACCGCCGGGAGCGCTCTTGCGCACGGAAGCGACGATCACATCACCGATGTTGCCGTACTTGCGCTTGGAGCCGCCCAGAACGCGGATGCACTTGATCTCCTTGGCGCCGGTATTATCGGCAACCTTCAGATAGGACTCTTGCTGAATCATACTTGCGGCACCTCCTTACTTAGCCTTCTCGACGATCTCGACCACGCGCCAACGCTTGTCCTTGGACAGGGGGCGGGTCTCCATCACCTTGACGACGTCGCCAACACCGCAAGCATTCTGCTCGTCATGAGCCTTCAGCTTGTAGGTACGGCCGACGATCTTCTTATACAGAGGATGGGCAACGCGGTCCTCAATGGCGACGACCACGGTCTTGTCCATCTTATCGGAAACGACCTTGCCGACTCTGGTCTTGCGGGAGGAAATTCTCTTCTCTTCCATTTTACTTCTCCTCCTTTTCACGGATAACGGTCTTCACGCGGGCGATGTCGCGCTTGGTCTCGGCGATCTTGAGAGGATTGTCCAGCTGATTGGTTGCGTGCTGCATACGCAGGAAGAACAGATCCTTCTTCAGGGAGTCCAGCTTCTCGTTGAGCTGCTCCACGGTCATTGCACGTACTTCAGTTGCCTTCATCTCATTCACCTACTTCCTGGGCTTCGAGATCCTCGCGCTTGACGATCTTCGTCTTGATGGGCAGCTTGTGGCTGGCCAGACGCAGGGCCTCGCGGGCGACCTCTTCGGAAACACCGGCGATCTCAAACATGACACGGCCGGGCTTGACTACTGCGACCCAATACTCGGGGGAACCCTTACCGGAACCCATGCGGGTCTCGGCCGGCTTCTCGGTGATGGGCTTGTCGGGGAAGATCTTGATCCAGACCTGACCGCCACGCTTGGTATAGCGGGTCATGGCGATACGGGCGGCCTCGATCTGATTGCTGGTGATCCAGCTGGGCTCCAGGGCAACCAGACCGTACTCGCCGTAGGTCACCTTATTGCCGCGCATGGCCTTGCCGGTGAGGCGGCCACGGTGTACTCTGCGGTACTTAACTCTCTTGGGCAGAAGCATTACTGAGCGCCTCCTTCTTTCTTTTCTGCGGGCTTGCGGAAACCGCCCTCGGGACGGGGACCGCGGTTGAAGCCGCCGTTCTGACGGTCACGGTTGAAGCCGCCGTTCTGGCCATCGCGGCGGAAGCCACCGCGGCGGTCGCCGTCACGACGGTTGCCGCGACGCTCACGACGCTCCTGATAGGGCTTGCTGGTGTCCAGCGTGCGCGGGGTGGTGCGCAGCGCCTGGGACAGGATCTCGCCCTTGTAGATCCACACCTTCACGCCGATGCGGCCGAAGGTGGTGGCAGCCTCAGCAAAGCCGTAGTCGATGTCGGCGCGCAGGGTCTGCAGGGGAATGGTACCCTCGTGATAATGCTCGGAGCCGGCGATCTCACGGCCGCCCAGACGGCCGCCGCAGTTGCACTTGATGCCCTTGGCGCCGGCGCGCATGGCGCGGCCCATGGCATTCTTCATGGCGCGGCGGTGGGAGATACGCTTCTCCAGCTGGGCGGCGATGTTCTCAGCCACCAGCTGTGCATCCATATCGGGGTTGCGGACCTCGACGATGTTCAGCTTCACGGTCTTGCCGATCAGCTTCTCCACGTCCTTGCGGTACTGCTCGATCTGCTCGCCGCCCTTGCCGATGACCACGCCGGGGCGTGCCACGTGCAGGTAGATGGTGACGACCTCGTTGCTGCGCTCGATCTCGATCTTGGAGACACCGGCGGCAAACAGCAGCTTCTTCAGGTACACGCGGATCTTATGGTCCTCGACCAGCAGGTCGCCGACCTTCTCATTGCTGGCATACCAGCGGGAATCCCAGTCTTTGATGACGCCCACGCGCATGCCATGGGGATTAACTTTCTGACCCATTTAACTGTTCCTCCCTTTCTTAGTCTCTCTCCGCGACGACCAGCGTCACATGAGAGGTTCTCTTGTTGATGCGATAGGCGCGGCCCTGAGCCCGAGGCATCATGCGCTTGAGGATGGGGCCGGGGGTGGCGAACACCTGAGTGACCACCAGCTTGTCCGGATCCATGCTGAAGTTGTTCTCAGCATTGGCGCAGGCGCTCTTGAGCAGCTTGACCAGCGGCTCGGAGGCGGACTTGGGGGTGTTCATCAGGATGGCCATAGCAGTCTTGGCATCCTTGCCGCGGATCAGATCGCAGACGATCTGGACCTTGCGGGGAGAGATGCGGACGTATCTCAGATATGCTTTCGCTTCCATATTACTCTGCATCCTCCTTTTACGCTTTCTTGGTGTGGCCGCGGAAGGTACGAGTGGGTGCGAACTCACCCAGCTTGTGACCCACCATGTCCTCCTGCACGTAGACAGGCACATGACGGCGGCCGTCGTGGACAGCGATGGTATGGCCGACGAAGGCGGGGAAGATGGTGGAGCTGCGGCTCCAGGTCTTCAGCACGTTCTTCTCGCCCTTAGCGTTCATCTCTTCAACCCGCTTCAGCAGCTCAGGGGCAACATACGGGCCTTTTTTGATAGATCTGCTCATATTCTCTTGCCTCCTTTACTTCACGTTGCGACGCTTGACAATGAACTTGTCGGTGGGATTCTTCTTCTTGCGGGTCTTGTAACCCAGAGCCGGCTTGCCCCAAGGAGTGACAGGGCCGGGACGACCCACGGGGGACTTGCCTTCACCACCGCCGTGGGGGTGGTCGCAGGGGTTCATGACGGAACCGCGGACGGTGGGACGCCAACCCATGTGGCGCTTACGGCCAGCCTTACCGATCTGGATGTTCTCGTGCTCCAGATTGCCCACCTGACCGATGCAGGCGGTGCAGTTGGTGCGGACGATACGAACCTCGCCGGAGGGCATACGGATCTGGGCGTTGGCGCCCTCCTTAGCCATCAGCTGGGCATAGGCGCCGGCGGAACGAACCAGCTGGGCGCCCTTGCCGGGGTGCAGCTCCACGTTGTGGATGACGGTACCCACGGGGATGTTAGCGATGGGCAGGCAGTTGCCGGGCTTGATATCGGCAGCGGCGCTGGAGATCACCTTGTCGCCGGCAGCCAGACCGACGGGAGCGATGATGTAGCGCTTCTCGCCGTCCTCGTACTGCACCAGCGCGATGTTGGCGCTGCGGTTGGGGTCATACTCCAGACGCAGGACGGTGGCTTCCATATCCACCTTGTCGCGCTTGAAGTCGATGATACGATACTTGCGCTTCTCGCCGCCGCCGCGATGGCGGACGGTGATGCGGCCGTAGCTGTTGCGACCAGCGTTCTTCTTCAGCACCTCGGTCAGGCTGGCCTCGGGCTTGGCGTGCTTATCAATGCCGTCGAAGCCGGAGACAGTCATGTGGCGGCGGGAAGGGGTGGTCGGCTTAAAAGTTTTGATAGACATTCTCTACACTCCCTTCTCTTACACCATACCCTCGAAGAACTCGATGGTCTTGGAATCTTCAGTCAACTGGACATACGCCTTTTTCCAGCTCTTGCGCTGGCCGGGACGGGCGGCGCCCATGCGCTTGGTCTTTCCATCGTAGTTGATGGTGTTGACCTTGGCGACCTTCACGCCGAAGATCTTCTCCACGGCGTTCTTGATCTCGATCTTGCCGGCGGTGGGAGCCACTTCAAAGACGTACTTCTTATCGGAAGTAGCGGCCATGGAGCGCTCGGTAATGACCGGACGGATGATGATGTCGTATACGTTAGCCATTATGCGAACACCTCCTCGATTACTGCGAGGGCTTCCTTATCCAGCACCAGATACTTGGCGTTCAGAATGTCGTAGACATTGATGAGGTTCGCCATGGAAGTAATGACGCCGGGGATGTTGCGGGCGCTCTTGACGATGGTCTCGTCCTTGGCGGGGGTGACCACCAGAGACTTGCCGTCAGCCTTGACGGCGGTCAGGAAAGCGCGGAAGTCCTTGGTCTTGATGCTGTCCATCTTGATGCTGTCGATGACGATGATCTCGCCGGCAGCAGCCTTGGCGGACAGAGCGGATTTCATAGCCAGTCTCTTGACCTTCTTGTTCAGAACGTAAGAGTAGCTGCGGGGCTTGGGGGCGAACACGATGCCGCCGTGGGTCCACTGGGGCGCACGGGTGCTGCCCTGACGGGCGTGACCGGTACCCTTCTGGCGCCAGGGCTTCTTGCCGCCGCCGGAAACCTCGGCGCGGGTCAGAGCGCTCTGGGTGCCCTGACGGCAGTTGGCCAAGTGGTTCTTCACCACTTCGTGGACAACAGCGGTGTTCGGCTCGATGCCGAAGATGCCGTCGTTCAGTTCAACAGTACCGACCTCAGCGCCGGCCATGTTCAAAACTTTGATGGTAGACATATCCTTAAGCACTCCTTTCCTTACTTAGTACGGGCGGAAGCCTTCTGCGGGTTACGACCGGAAGCCTTCTGCGGGTTGTTGCTGATACCGGTGTCGGCATGCTTGATGCGGTGGGTCTTGACGGTGCTCTTGATGAGAACCAGACCGCCCTTGGGGCCGGGAATGGCGCCGCGCACAGCGATGAGATTCAGCTCGGGATCGACCTTGACGATGTCCAGGTTCTGGATGGTGACCTGGTCGCAGCCCATCTGGCCAGCGCCGATCTTGCCCTTGAAAATACGGCTGGGATCGGTGGTGGAGCCCATGGAACCGGCGTGACGATGGACGGGGCCGCCGCCGTGGCTCATGGGAGTACGGCCGGCGTTCCAGCGCTTCACAACGCCCTGATAGCCGTGGCCCTTGCTGGTGCCGGTGACGTCCACGAAGTCGCCCTCTTTGAAGGTGTCAGCCTTCACGATGTCGCCGATGTTCAGCTCAGCCGCGTTGTCCAGGTCAAACTCGCGCAGGTACTTCTTGGGGGCGACGCCGGCCTTGTTCAGGTGGCCCATCTCGGGCTTGGTCAGCTTGCGCTCGGGGATATCCTCGTAGCCCAGCTGCACAGCGGCGTAGCCTTCCTTCTCGGCAGTCTTCTTCTGGACGACGGTGCAGGGGCCCGCCTCGATCACGGTGACGGGGATCACCTTGCCGTTCTCGTCGAAGATCTGAGACATACCGACTTTCTTGCCAATGATTGCCTTCATGTATGATCCTCCTTAAAGGTTATTGGTCGACATAGTTCAATCCGCATTGGGGCAGATCGCTTGCTCTGCCGACGTAACCCCCGCCCGCCTCACGCAAGTCGGCGAGCGGTCGGGTAGCAAGCAAATTTGTTTGCAGGGTTTTGCAGGGGTAATATATAAGGTGGGTTACAGCTTGATCTCGATCTCCACACCAGCGGGCAGATCCAGAGCCATCAGCGCCTCCACGGTCTTGGGGGTGGAGTTGGTGATGTCGATCAGTCTCTTGTGGGTGCGGCGCTCGAACTGCTCACGGCTGTCCTTATACTTGTGGGTAGCGCGCAGGATGGTGACGACTTCTTTCTTGGTGGGCAGAGGGATGGGGCCGGACACGCTGGCGCCGGTGCGCTTGGCGGTCTCCACGATCTTCTCTGCGGACTGGTCGATGACCTGATGGTCATAGGCCTTCAGACGAATGCGAATCATTTCTTTTGCCATTTTGGTTTCTTCCTCCATGTTTTCGTACGGTTTTTTCTGCGTGACCTACTGCCGTACGGCGGGAAATTTCTTATTCACCGTTCCGTGCGTATCATTCCGGCTCATAAGAAACACCGGCTTCTGGCCGGTGTCCTTCTGGCGCGGCGATCTACGCCGACGAACAGAAATCTCTCAGCCGCCCGATTATCGGACATACTCCCCGGAAGTTACCTCCTTGCGGAGCAATCTCCCGGTTCATCGCATTGCAAACGCTCCCGGGTGTGTTGTCCCCGTTACGCGCGTACCTGCATATGATATAGGAAAATCGGTTGGATGTCAAGAGAATTTTTCTATTTTGTTTACAAATTTTTCTGGATTTTTTCGGTAGTTTTGACGGGCATAGATGTTGTGGCAAAGCAGGTGCTTCCCTCCCCTATTTGGTGCCCTCCCGTCGGAAAAGAGCCGCCTTTCGGCGGCTCTTTTTGCATATACGCTTCCGGTATGCTCATTCTTGATGGGCGCTTGGCGTATCGGCGGTCAGATCCGCTTCCACTTGGCGCCGTGGGGAATGTCGGTGACCTCGATGCCCTTGGCCTTCAGCTCGTCGCGGATACGGTCGGCCTCGGCGAAGTTCTTGGCTTTCTTGGCGTCGGCGCGGGCGCGGATCAACGCCTCCACCTCACCGTCCGTCTCACCGGACTCGCTGATGACGGTGAATTCGCCGGCGACGGGAGCGGCGGTCTGCTTGGCGCGGAGGGCGGCGGCCTTCTCCAGCAGCTTCAGTCCCAGAACCGTGTCGAAGCTGTCCAGCAGGGCCAGCTTAGTCTTGTCGTTGGTCTTGGCCTTCAGCACATCGTACAGCACAGTAACGGCCATGGAGGTGTTCAGGTCGTTGTCCATGGCGGCGGTGAACTTGGCCTTGTACTCGTCAAAGACCGCCTGCTCCACCTCGCCCTCGTCCTTCAGGGCGGCAATGCGGGCCAGCAGCTTGTTGTAGGCCACAGTGGCGTTGTCCAGATTCTCCCATGTGAACACCAGGCTCTTGCGGTAGTGGCTCTGGAGGCAGAAGAAACGGTAGGCCAGTGGGTCGTAGCCCTTCTCCTCCAGCAGGGAAACGGTGAGGAACTCACCCTTGGACTTGGACATCTTGCCGTGGTCGGTGTTCAGGTGGGCCACATGGCACCAGTGGGGACACCAGGGGTGACCGAGGTAGCTCTCAGACTGAGCGATCTCGTTGGTGTGGTGAGGGAAGGCGTTGTCCACGCCGCCGCAGTGCAGGTCGAGGTACTCGCCGTTGTACTTCATGGAGATGCCGGAACACTCAATATGCCAGCCGGGATAGCCCACGCCCCACGGGGAGTCCCATTTCAGCGCCTGATCCTCGAACTTGGACTTGGTGAACCACAGCACAAAGTCGTTGCGGTTGCGCTTGTTGGTGTCCTCCTCCACGCCCTCGCGGACGCCCACCGCCAGATCCTCCTCGTTGTGGTCGTTGAAGATGTAGTACCGCTCCAGCTTGGAGGTGTCAAAGTACACGTTGCCGCCGGCCACATAGGCATAGCCCTTCTCCAGCAGGCGGGAGATGATCTTGATATAGTCGTCGATGAGGCCGGTGGCGGGCTGCACCACATCGGGGCGCTTGATGTTCAGCTTCTGACAGTCGGAGAAGAACGCATCGGTGTAGTACTGGGCGATCTCCATAACGGTCTTATGCTCGCGCCGAGCGCCCTTGAGCATCTTATCCTCGCCCTCGTCGGCGTCGGAGGTCAGGTGTCCCACGTCGGTGATGTTCATGACGCGGTTCACATCGTACCCGGCGTAGCGCAGGTACTTCTCCAGCACGTCCTCCATGATGTAGGAGCGCAGGTTGCCGATGTGGGCAAAGTGGTACACCGTGGGGCCGCAGGTGTACATCTCTACATGGCCGGGGGTGTGGGTCTTGAACTCCTCTTTTTTGTGAGTGGCGGAATTATACAGATACATGATGAGCCTCCTATGATCTACAATAATATAATGTGTGTAAAAAAAAACGCCTCCCATGCCCGCAGGCATGAGAGGCGAAAGGATACTTCGCGGTTCCACTCTCGTTTATCACTCAGGTGCGGCCCATGACGCAGGCCATGCGGAGGGCGTCCACAGCCCTCGCGCTCCCGGACGCACTTTCTGTCCGCAGCGGGTGAGCGGGCTTGCAGCCGATGGCCCCCTCTCTCTTGCCCCGTGGGATGGACATACTCTTTCCGATCAACGCGCTATGCATTTATGGTACTTATTTTAGCAGGGTTTGCGGTTGGTGTCAAGTCTGCGGCATGGCAGTTGATAAGGCTCGGCGTTCCCGGAACGCCGAGCCTTGGAGTTATTCATTCTTTTTTGGTATCGCGTAGATAATCAATGCGCCAAGCAGCACCACGCCCAAGCCCAGACCAAAGGAAGCCATGACACCATCCGGCGCATCGGCCTCAAGCACGTACTTAAATAACATCAGCATTACCAGACCGGCAGTTGCAAAAATCGAGCCGATCACCTGCAAAAAACGTCCCCACTCCATTTGTGTCTCCTCCTTTTCATTTGTTGCCGGATCGTTCCGGCAAAGTCTCTCCTGATTGCTTTGCACCTATATAAGTGCAAAGCAATCATATCACCTGCATATAATAATGTCAAGAAAAATCGCACCCATATGGGTGCATTTTTGTAAGGAGGTGACGGATATCAACCAAAAGGTGGAAAAACGGATTGGCCATAACATCCGCCAGCTGCGGGAAAAAGCCGGTGTGACGCAGGAATGGGTAGCCGCACAGCTGCAGCTGAATGGCTGTGACATTACCCGCAGCGCAATAGCAAAAATCGAGGTTGGACAGCGCCATTTGTATCCAGACGAGATTATCCTGCTTCGAGATATCCTGCATACCAGTTATGAGGACATTTTTGCATGAAAAAAGCGGCTCTGCGCAGAGCCGCTTTTTTGGGACGATGCTTATTTGATGCTCTTGAACACATCGGCGTTCTTGGCGAAATACTCGATGCCGGAATAGACGGTGGTCACCAGGATCACACCCTGGCACACATAGTTGAGCCACTGGGGAATACCGAACAGGATGAGGCAGATGCACACCATGGTGCTGGCGGTCTTGACCTTGCCAGACCAGCCGGCGGCAATGACACGGCCCTTCTCTACCGCCACAAGGCGCATACCGGACACGGCGAACTCCCGCAGCAGCACGATGGCCAGCACCCACGCGGCGAAGGTTCCCTCCTCCACGAACCAGCACAGCGCCGCCATCACAAGGCACTTGTCCGCCAGCGGGTCCATGAATTTGCCGAAATCGGAGACCTGGTTATAGTGGCGGGCAATGTAGCCGTCCAGCAGGTCGGTGAGACAGGCGACGATGTAGATGCCCAGCGCCACATAGCGGCAGCCGGGAAAGCCCCAGTACAGTACCACCAGAAAAGCGGGGATCATCAGCACCCGCAGGATCGTCAGTTTGTTCGCGGTCGTCATGATATGTATCAGCCTTTCGTTTTAATCTCTGCGCTATTGTAACACGGACAGCGGCAAATGGAAAGTATTTTTTACTCCGCCAGCTCGCCGGTCAGTTCACCGTCCATAGCGCCGGTGATGCGCACCGGCACGAACTGCCCCGCCTCCACCTCGTGGTCGGCGGTGAAGTAGATGCGCCCGTCGATATCGGGGCTCTCCGCATAGCTGCGGCCCACGAACATCATAGCCTGGTTGTCAAACCCGTCGCACAGCACCTCCGTCACGCCGCCCATACGGCTGTCGTTGAAGTCGTCCATGATGCGGGACTGTACGTCTACAATGAGATCGGCGCGGCGCTCCGCCTCGTCGGTGTCCACCCGCTCCATCTTGGCGGCAGGGGTACCCTCCTCCGGGGAGTAGGGGAACACGCCCGCCCGCTCGATCCGCACCTCCTGCAGGAATTCGCACAGCTCCTCGAAGGCGGCCTCGTCCTCGTAGGGCAGACCGGCGATGAGGCTGGTGCGCAGCACCAGTCCGGGGATGCGCGCCCGCAGCTTGCGGAACAGCGCCAGCAGCTCCGCCTTGTCGCCCCGGCGGTTCATGGCCTTGAGCACCTTGTCGTTGCAGTGCTGGATGGGGATGTCCAGATAGGGCAGCACCTTCTCCTCATCGGCGATGGTGTCGATCAGCTCGTCGGTGAACTCGTCGGGGTACAGGTAGTGCAGGCGGATCCAGTGGAAATCCAGCTTGCACAGCTCCCGGAGCAGTGCCGCCAGCTTCCGCTCGCCGTACAGGTCGATGCCATAGCGGGTGATATCCTGGGCGATGACGATGCACTCCTGCACGCCGGCATCCGCCAGCTTCCTGGCCTCGGCCAGCACATCCTCCATGCGGCGGCTGCGGTAGCGCCCCCGGAGGGACGGAATAACGCAGTAGGCGCAGTGGTTATCGCAGCCCTCGGCGATGCGCAGATAGGTGTAGTGCTTGGGAGTGGTCAGCACCCGGTCGAACTCGTCGATCTTGCCGTGGATGCTGGCAAAGCGGCAGGGGTGGCCGCCGCCCATCAGCTCCTCCAGCGCCGCCACGATCTCGCCGTAGCTGCCGGTACCCATGATGCCGTCTACCTCCGGCAGCTCCGTCAGGATCTCCTGCTGGTAGCGCTGGGTGAGGCAGCCGGTGACCAGAATCTTCCGCACCTGCCCCTCCGCCTTCAGCTGCGCCGCGGCGAGGATAGTGTCGATGGCCTCCTCCTTGGCGCTGTCGATAAAGCCGCAGGTGTTGATGACCACCACGTCCGCCCCGGCAGGCCCCTCCAGCAGGGTATGCCCGGCGTCGCGGCACAGCGCCATCATCTGCTCGGTGTTCACCAGATTCTTGGCACAGCCAAGGGAAATAAAGGATACTTTCACGTTCGTCACCTCATGTTTCATCGATCTCTTGCCCCAGCTCATTGAGGGCGGGGCGGATATCCTGCCAGCCAAAGCCGCGGCGTTGGAGGGCGGCAGCCAGACGGCGGCTGTCCTCCGGGGTCAGCGGGCGTCCCCGCAGCTTGGTGCGGAGGAATTTACGGATGGCCTCCTCCGGCGGCGGCAGCTGCTCCAACGCCTCGTCCCACAGCTCCTTGGGTACGCCCCGGCGGTGCAGCTCCTGCCGGACGCGGGCGGCGCCGTAGCCCATACCGCCGTAGTGCCGGGCGATAACGCCGGCATAGGCGGCGTCGTCCACCGCCCCCAGCTCCTCCAGCCAGTCCGCCGTGTCGGCAGCGTCCTCCGGCGCGGCGCCCTTCTTCGTCAGGCGGTTGGTCAGCTCCTTTTTGGAGAGCATCCGACCGGCTGCCATGTTGGCGCCCCGGCGCTTGGTGTCGCTGCGGCGAGCCGCCGTCTCCAGCGCCGTCAGCGTCTCCGGCGTCAGGTCGAGGCCCTGATATAAGCCAAATTGCAGAAGCTCCGCGCCGGTGATCCGGAGGATGTTGCCATCCTCCAGATGCACCAGCACGCGCTCCTGCTTACGTTTGGAATTTTCCAGCCGTTCGATGCGCATCAGTCTGCGTCGTCGAAGTCGTCGGCGGACACGTCCACCGCGCGGCCCGCTGCCTTGGCAGCGGTGCGGGACTGTGCGCCCATCAGCTTATGGAAGTTCTCCCGAACGGCTGCCTCCAGCTTGTCCGCCTCCTCGGGATGGTCGCGGAAATACTGCTTGGCGGCATCGCGCCCCTGTCCCAGACGGATCTCTCCCATGTTGAACCACGAGCCGCTCTTCTGCACCAGATCCAGCTTCACCGCCAGATCCAGCAGGTCGCCCATCTTGCTGATGCCCTCGCCGTACATGATATCGAACTCCGCCTCACGGAACGGAGGTGCTACCTTGTTCTTCACCACCTTGGCGCGGGTGCGGTTGCCGGTGACCTCGCCGCCGGACTTCAGCGTCTCGATGCGGCGCACGTCGATGCGGACGGAGGCGTAGAACTTCAGCGCCCGGCCGCCGGTGGTGACCTCCGGGTTACCGTACATGACGCCCACCTTTTCCCGCAGCTGGTTGATGAAGATGACCACGGTATTGGTCTTGGCGATGATGCCCGTCAGCTTCCGCAGCGCCTGACTCATGAGCCGGGCATGGAGCCCCACGAAGCTGTCGCCCATCTCGCCCTCGATCTCGGCGCGAGGTACCAGCGCCGCCACGGAGTCCACCACCACCACGTCGATAGCGCCGGAACGCACCAGCGCCTCGGTGATCTCCAGCGCCTGCTCGCCGGTGTCGGGCTGGGAGATGAGCATATCCTCCACATTGACGCCCAGCGCCTTGGCGTAGGTGGGATCCAGCGCGTGCTCTGCGTCCACAAACGCCACCTCACCGCCCATCTTCTGAGCCTCCGCCAGCACATGGAGTGCCAGCGTGGTCTTACCGGAGGACTCCGGCCCGTAGATCTCCACGATACGGCCCCGGGGCAGTCCACCGATGCCCAGCGCCAGATCCAGCGACAGGGAGCCGGTGGGGATCGCCTCCACGTTCATCGTGCTCTCCGCGCCGTAGCGCATGATGGAGCCCTTGCCGTACATCTTTTCGATCTGCTGCATGGCCGTTTCCAGCGCCTTTTTCTTGTCGGACACCGCCGCGCTGGCGGCCACAGGTTCTTTCTTCGCTGCCATTGTTCCGTCCTCCTCCGTTGTGATACCTTGATATTATGGGAATCGCTGTCCCGAAAGCAGGACAGTTCAGATCTCCGTGTGCAGAATACCCCAGACTACCCGAGGGATGTCGTTGAGGTCGGGGATCACCTCGATGTCGCCGAAGCCCACAGCTCGCATGATGCGCAGCACGTCGTCGGCCTGGCCGATGCCCACCTCAAAGTAGAGCCGCCCGCCGGGACGCAGCGCCTCCCGCCAATGCGCGCAGATGGCGCGGTAGAAATCCAGTCCGTCCACGCCGCCCTTCAGCGCCAGGTGCGGCTCATAGTCCCGTACCGAGGCGTCCAGTCCCGCAATGTCGCCGTCGGGGATGTAGGGCGGGTTGGACACGATGCAGTCAAACTCCCCCAGCCGGGCAGGCGCCTTCTCCAGTGCGTTGAGCTGCATGGACACCACCTGACCGGACAGTCCGGTGCGGCGGATGTTCTGGCGGCAGACGCGCAGCGCCCCCTCGTCCAGCTCGCCCAGCACCACATGGCTGCCGGGAACGTGCTTCGCCACGGCAAGACCGATGCAGCCGGAACCGGCGCACAGATCCAGCACGCGGGGGCCCTCCGCCTCCCGCAGTCCCTCGATGACGGCGGCAGCCAGCACCTCCGTGTCCGGGCGGGGAATGAGCACCCGCTCCGAGATGTCCAGCGGCAGGCCGTAGAACTCCCACTCGCCGATCAAATACGCCACCGGCTCGCCGGCCAGATGGCGCTCCACCAGTGCGCGGGTCTGCCGCTCCACCGTGTCGGGAACATAGAGCCGGCTGTCCCGGCTCAGCTCCTCCCGGCTCTTACCGGCGGCGCAGCACACCAGCTCCCGCGCCTCCAATGTGGCGGCGGGCAGCCCCGCCTTGTGGAGCTGCTGGCGGATATCTAAATACAAATTGTTATATGTGATCGCCATAATACGTCTCGTATTTCCTTTTTACCACTGATCTTTCCCTTCTTCGGCAGGGATCACCAGCTTCATTGCTTCGATGGCCACCTCGATCATGGAGTCGTCCGGCTCGTTGGTGGTGAAGTTCTGCATCCACATACCGGGTGCGGAGAGGATGCGGGTCACCACATTGTCGTGGGCGCCCACGAAGCGGTTGAACTCATAGGTCACGCCCACCACGGGGATGAGCAGCAGCAGCTTGACGCCGATGCGCACCCAGATGTTCTGCCAGTCGATGTAGGGAAACACGATGCTGGACACCAGGATCGACACGATGATGACCACGAACAGGAAGCTGGTGCCGCAGCGGGGATGGTGCTTGGGCTGGGGGCGGACGTTCTCCACCGTCAGGGGCAGCCCCGCCTCATAGCAGAAGATGGTCTTATGCTCCGCGCCGTGGTAGCAGAACACCCGGCGCACGTCCTTCTGCTTGGAGCAGAGGATGAGGTAGGTCAGAAAAACCAGCACCTTCACCACGCCCTCGATGCTGTTGTGGACAGCGGCGCTCTGTGCGTGGAACAGCCCTGCGATAAACGTGGGCAGCAGCATGAACAGCACCAGCGTCAGCCCCAGACTGAGGATGACGGAAAATGCCACGATCAGCGATTGCAGCTTTTCCGCCGGGATGTGCTTTTCCAGCCACTGGTCAAATTTGCCGGGCTTTGCATCCTCGTCATCAGGGAAATAATCCGCCGAGAACATCAGTGCCTTCACGCCGGTGATCATGGAGCTGATGAACGTCACGGCGCCGCGGAGAATGGGGATGCCCAGAATGGGATACCGGTCCTTGATGAACTTCCGCTCCGTCACCTTGGTGACCAGTCCCTCCGGAGAGCGAACCACGATGGCGTCCTTCTCCGGGCCGCGCATGAGAATACCTTCGATCAGCGCCTGTCCGCCAATGGTGGTGCGGAAGGTGCCCTGTTTCTTTTCCATATGCCTGTGTGATCCTTTCTGAAGGCAAGCATATCACAGCTTGCCGAAAAATGCAACAGTTGTTCGATTATTTACAGTTCTTTTTCCGTTTCCCGCTTCAGTGGCAGGTGGATGGTGACCACCGTGCCGCCGCCCTCGGCGTTGCCGATGTCGAACCGGCCGCCGTGGAGATTGACGATCTCATCACAGACCGCCAACCCGATGCCGCTGCCCCGCGCCCGGGAGGAGCCCTTGTAGAATTTCTGCTTCACATAGGGCAGCTCCGCCGCCGGGATACCGGGGCCGAAGTCCCGGATGGTGATGACATAGGCCTCGTTCTCCTGCGTCAGGCGGACGACGATGCGTTTGCCGGAGCCGCCATGCTTGGCGGCGTTGTCCAGCACGTTGCAGAACACCTGCTTCAGCCGCTCCGGGTCGCCGGTGATCGGCTCCTCGTACAGCGCCTTGTCGCTGGTGTACTCCAGCGAGATGCCGTCCTGCCGGAACAGCTCCCGATAGGTGTAGACCGCGTCCTCCAGCTCCGCCTGCAGGTCGGTATCCTCCACCTGCAAGGTGAAGCGGCCGTCGGTCATCTTGGAGAAATCCAGCAGCTCCTCCACCATGTTGGTCAGGCGGCGGGACTCCTTGAGGATGATCTGCACGCCCCGGCGCAGCTGCTGGACGTCGCAGGACTCGTCCTCCATCAACGTCTCGCCCCAGCCGTTGATGGCCGTCAGCGGTGTCCGCAGCTCGTGGGACACGGAGGAGATAAATTCTGACTCCATTTTCTCGCTCTGGCTGATTTTCAGGGACATATCGTTGATATTGTCCACCAGCACGCCCATCTCGTCCGTGTATTTATTGGGGATCTGGATGCCATAGCTGCCGCCGGAGATGCGCTTGGCCGCCTCCGACACCGCCGACACCGGCGCCACCACGTTGCTGATGAAGATGGAGCTGGACAGGAAGATCAGGCAGATGACGGCAGCCATCACGCCGCAGACCACCAGCACCGTCAGAGACACCTGACGATCCAGCTCGCCGATGCCGGTGACGTAGCGCATGACGCCCACCACCTGCCCGTTGTACTTCAGCAGGCTGGAGGCGGCGATGATCCGCTCGCCGGTGGCCTCGTCCCGGCCTACAAAATCCTGCACCGTACCGCTCTCCACGGCCCGGGCGATCTCCGGCGTGCCGGGATAGGTACCCGCCGTCAGACCGCGGGTGGTGACCTCCACCCGTCCGGCACTGTTGAGGAATTGCAGCTCGATGCGGTCGCTGTCGTCAAAGGTGGCGGCGTACAGCGTGGCACTGCGGTAATACTCCTTGTAGCCGGTCATGACATAGGTGTTGAAGTAGTCCGCGCCGGAGGACGCCTTGGCCCGCAGGGTGGAGCGGGCGCTGTTGTAATAGTTGCTGGCGAAGCCCACGGAGATGAGGACACCCACCAGCAGCAGTATGGCGGCCACGGGGACGATACTCCCTGCCAGCCAGCGGCGGCGCAGACCCTTTACCTTGGGCAGCTTGGCGGGCATATTCCTCAACTCCTTTCTTGCGTGTCATGGTGCGGCAGCAGGTATGCGTGAGATTTTTCGTCAGGACGAGGCGCGTCGGCACAGCCGTACTTTGTGTACGGCACGCCGCCGCAACGAAGTACTGGCGAAAAAGATCCGCTGTCAGAAGCCCCACTTGTAGCCATATCCCCAGACCGTGGTAATATAGGTGGGATTCGTGGCGTTGTCCTCGATCTTGAGCCGCAGGCGGCGGATATTGACGTCGACGATCTTGAGCTCGCCGAAGTAGTCGTGCCCCCAGACGAGGTCGAGGATCTCCTCGCGGGAGAGGGCCTTGCCGGGGTTCTCCATGAACATTTTCATGATGGAGTACTCCACCTGCGTGAGCTTGATGCGCTGGCCGTTCTTCTCCAGGGTGCGGTTGCGGGTGTTGAGGAGGAAGGGCGGCTGCTCGATCTCACCGGCGTCCACGGCGGCGCCGCCGGAGCGGCGCATGAGGGCGTCTACGCGGGCGGTGAGCTCCGCAGGGGAAAAGGGCTTGGTGACATAGTCGTCGGCGCCGGTCATGAGGCCGGTGACCTTGTCCATCTCCTGAGAGCGGGCGGTGAGCATGATGATACCGATGGTGGCGTTGGTGGCGCGGATGCGGCGGCAGACCTCGAAGCCGTCGATACCGGGGAGCATGATGTCCAGCAGCGCGACGCGGACATCCGTATGCTCCTTCAGCTTCTCCAGCGCCTCCTCGCCTGTCTCCGCCTCCACCACCTCATAACCGGCGCGGCGGAGATTGATGACGATAAAGCTGCGGATGCTGGATTCGTCCTCCAAGACCAAGACTTTTTTCATAGCCTGCTCCTTTCGTTCGATCAGGAATTGTTCCACGCGGGGAGGATGAGACGGAAGCTCCGGCGCAGCAGATCCTCGTCCATCCCGTAGTAGGTGGCGATCTCGTAGACCTCGCCGGCGTAGACCGTGGCGGTCTGGCGGCGGAGGACGATACGGCTGCCGATGCGGCTTCGGCTGTCCCGGTTTTCCCCGGTGATGGTGTAAATGGTCAAAACGGCATCGCCGTTGATGTGCAGGGTCATCTGGTTCTCGTTGATCATGCCGCCGGTAACGGCTGTCACATCCCACGTCCACCAACTGGTGGGGATGGTGAGATACCAGCCGCCGGACTGACTGTGGTAGGTCTTGGCGGTCTGTTCAAAGCGGCCATCCGTCTTCCAGCGCATCCACGAGACGAGACCGTCCGTCTGCTCGGTGGGCGTATCTCCCAGCGGGCAGGGCAGCTCGATGATGCCGTCGCCGTCGATATCCTGCGGCGACAGCTGGCGATAGGGATAGACGGCAGTGGAAACGCCGCTGTTCCGGTCCATGGCCACGTTGACAAGACCGGTCTCCTGCCGGTAGATGAGGATATCCGTGACCGCCATATTGGTGGTGTCCACGCCGGTGATAAAGACGGCAGGGGTATCCTTGGCCACCATGCCGGTGACCACACTGCCCCGGTTCAGCGCCGTCATGGTGCTGGACAGACGGCAGCGGTAGGACACGCCCATCTGCTCGCCCTGCCAGCCGTAGAACTCCGCCACAGGCCCCATCTCACCGTCGGTGCGCAGCACCAGCAGGCTGGGGACGCCGTCGCCGTTCAGATCCTGAATGGTGAAGCGGCTGTAACCGCAGGACATAAGCGCTACCGGCTCCGGCTCGATGGTGTAGGCCGCCAGCGTCTGGACATCGGCGCTGATGCGCCAGCCCACGATCAGCTCCCGGCGGCCATTGCCGTTCAGATCCTGATAGTATACGCTGTCCACGGCGGTGCCGCTGCTCTCGATGGTACAGAACAGGCGGTAGCCCTCGTCCTCGTCCAGTCGGAACACCATGATCTTCAGCGGCTTTTCATCGGCGCTGCGGCGCATGAACACCATGGCCTCCTGCCGGCCGTCATCCTCCAGATCCAGCATCTGCACGGACTGGATGTTCCGTCCGCCGGAGGGCGACGCGTATTCGTAGCCCTGGGCGATCAGGCTGTCCAGCTGCTGGGACAGGCCGGTATATTCCGGTGCCATGCGGGGCAGGGTGAACAGCTGCTCCACCGAGGCGTCAAAGAAATTGCAGCCGGTCAGCAGGGCGGCAGCCGCCCACGCCATCAGCAGCAGGATGCACTTTTTCAGGGTACGCTTCACGGCGGCTCCCTCCTTTTCCGGCAGTACGGCCAATATACAGTATATTGTATCACACTCCGCGCCGATTTGGTAGTGCTTTTTTGCGGCTTTTGCGCCGCAGGCAAAAGGGACGGGCCGCTCCTGCGACCCGTCCCTTGCAGTCCTTTACATTCAGCGGATGCGGATGATGGCCTTCACCGTTCCGCCGCCCACCGAGCCGACAACGGTGGCATACCGTCCGCTGGTGGTGCCGGTGACGGTGATCTTGTCGCCGTCCAGCGTGCATACGCCGCTGCTGTCGCCGTCAATGCTCCATGTGACGGCGGCGGTGGTGCCCTTGACGCCCAGCTTCCAGACCTCGCCCTTCTTGGTGCTCATCTCAAACACGCCCGTCTCGGAGGTGGCGGCCAGTTCACCGACATAGCCGCCCTCGGAGGTGGCTGTGATGACCAGCTTGCTCACATCCACCTTCTGGGTATCTGTGGGCTTGTTGGTGTCCGTAGGCTTCGTCGTATCCGTAGGCTTATTGGTATCCGTAGGTTTCGTGGTATCCGTAGGCTCCGTGCCGTCCTCGGCGGCCTTTACCGTCAGGCTGCACGCGGCCTCCGCATCGCCCACCTTGGCGGTGATGACCGCATTGCCGGCGGCGACAGCCGTGACCTCGCCGCTGTCGCTGACGGTGGCCACGGTGGGATCGCTGCTGCTCCACGCGCAGGTCTCCTCCGTCTCCTCGTTGACCTTCAGCGTCTCCCTATCCCCTACGGTCAGCGCCAGCACGGCGCGGTTCAGGGTGATGACGTTCTCCGGCTCTGCCGGGTCGGGGGTATCGGGATCCGGCGTGGGGGTCACGTCCTCCACCGGCGGCTTCTCCCCGCCGATGGCGTCCTTGATCTGGTCTCCAAACACCAGCCACACCACCAGCAGCACCAGCAGGGCCAGCACCAACACCATCACGGGGCCGAGGATGCTGGGCGCCCGGCGGCGGGACGTATCCTCCCGGCGGCTGCGGCGCTTCTTCACGCGGCCGTTGTAATAGGCGTCGTCCTCCTCGCAGAAGGGACAGGTCTTATAGCTATCGGAGAACATCTCTCCGCATCGTCTGCACTTGATCAAGCTCATGTGAAAAACCTCCGGGGAAAAATCTATTTTACATAATATCCACTTTCCCGTCCCGCGTCAACCGCCTAACGGCGAAATTCATTCTTTTTTTACAAGCAAACGCCGCACCGCTTGCTTTTCTCCCTCATATTTCCTATAATAATGGGCAAAGCATTTGGGAGGACGCGGGCTATGAACACCATTTTTATCGGCATCGCCGGTGGCACCGGCAGCGGCAAGACCACTCTCACCGAGCATCTGGCCGCCCGGTTCGGCAACGACATCAGCGTGGTACACCACGACAACTACTACAAGCGGCAGGATCGCCCCTTTGCGGAGCGGTGCCAGCAGAACTACGACCACCCCGACGCCTTCGACACCGATCTGATGATCGCCGATCTGAAGGCACTGAAACGCGGCGAGACCATCCACTGCCCCGTGCACGACTACTCCATCCACAACCGCACCGACGAGACGGTGGAGGTACGCCCCACCAAGGTGGTGATCGTGGAGGGTATCCTCATTTTTCAGAACAAGGCGCTGCGGGATCTGCTGGACATCAAGATCTTCGTGGAGACCGACGCCGACGTGCGCATCCTGCGCCGTGCCCTGCGGGACGTGGAGGAGCGGGGCCGCTCGCTGGAGTCGGTGGTGAATCAGTATCTCACCACCGTGAAGCCCATGCACGAGCAATTCGTGGAGCCTACCCGGAAGTTCGCGGATATCATCGTGCTGGAGGGCGGCCACAATCTGGTGGCGCTGGACATGATCATGCAGCGCATTGCCAGCCACATCCGGGAGAGCTGACATGAAGCGCACGCTTTCCCGCGCCGCCGCCGGACTGTGCATCGCACTGGCACTGTTTTTCCTGCTGCCGCTGTGCGCCGGCATCCTCCATTTCGGTATGCTCTGGCCGGCGGCGGTGCTGGCGGGCGCAGCGGCTGTTTTGCTGTGGCCGGACTTTTTCCGGCGTCTGCTGCGCCCCAAATGGCTGCGGCGGGTCATCGCCTGCGCGGCGGCGGTCTGCCTTACGGCGGTGCTGGTGACGCTGGGCAAAATGGCGCAGAGCGCCGCGCACCGGCCCACGGGCGATACGCCCTGCACCGTGGTGGTGCTGGGCTGTCAGGTGTATCCGGACGGACACCCCAGTTTGATGCTGCAAAACCGCATTCACGCCGCCTACGACTACCTGACCGCCCACCCGGAGGCGGTCTGTATCGCCTCCGGCGGGCAGAATGACCGGGAGACGATCTCCGAGGCCGCCTGCATCCGAAACACGCTGGTGGGGATGGGCATCGCCCCGGCGCGCATCTATACGGAGGCGCGCTCCACCTCCACCGAGGAGAACCTGACCTTCTCCGCCCGCATCATCGAGGAGGAGGGCCTTCCCGCACAGGTGGCCATCGCCTCGGACAACTTCCACCAGCTTCGCGCCGCCATCTGGGCGGAGCGGGCGGGGCTGACGCCCTATGCCGCGGGCTGCGCCAGCCCGTGGTTCCTCGCCCCCGGCTACTGGGCGCGGGAGGCCGCCGCCCTGCTGTACATGGTCTGTACCGGGCAATGAGCCCTCCCTGCAGAAAATCCAGATACCGCCGGAATTGCCAGTTTTTCATCCGGTGGAAAATGCTCTTGCATTTTTAGATTTTCATGATAAAATAAGCTTACAAATCTTTATGGAGGTGCTACTATGGCTTATCAGATCGGTTCCGCTTGCGTCAGCTGCGGCGCTTGTGCAGATGCTTGCCCCGTGGGTGCTATTTCCCAGGGTGATGATCGTTACGTGATCGACGCCGGTGCCTGCCTGGACTGCGGTTCTTGCAGCGATACCTGCCCCAACGGCGCTATCAGCCCCGCTGAGTAATCTTACATACGCGCGGCAAAGTGACCGGCCTTCTGGCCGGTCACTTTTTCTGTTGCGGCGGCGGGCTTTTTATATTACAATAGCCCCAGTATCTATGCGGGAGGGCGGCATATGGAGCGATGGGATTCCCTGTGGGACGGCGGCTGGACGTTCTGCTTTGACGACAGCGCCTTCATGCCCTCCACCGACTCCTTCCTGCTGGGCAGCTTTCCCCCGCTGCGGCGGGGCTGGCGGGTCTGCGATCTGGGGGCCGGTACCGGGCTGCTGGGTCTTCTGCTGCTGGCGCGGGAGCCCGCACTCACCGTCACCGGGCTGGAGCTGTCCCCGGCCGCCTGTGGGCTGGCGGCGCGGACGGCGGCGGCCAACGGCCTGGCCGACCGGTTGGTGACGCTGCCCTGCGACCTGCGGGAGCGCTCTCAGCTTCCGGCGGCGGGCAGCTTCGATCTGGTCGTGTCCAACCCGCCCTACTTCCCCGCCGGCGGCGGCAGGACGGCGGCGGGCAGCCGGGGCACAGCACGCTCGGAGCTGACCTGCACCATGGAGCAGCTCTGCGCCGCCGCGTCCTTTCTGCTGCGCAGCGGCGGCCATTTTTGCCTCGTCTACCGCCCGGAGCGGCTGGCGGAGCTGATGGAGACACTGCGCCGGTACAGGCTGGAGCCGAAAGCGCTGCGGTTCGTCCAGAAAAACGGCACATCCGCGCCGTCGCTGGTGCTGCTGGGCTGCCGGAAGGATGGCCGCACCGGTCTAACGGTGCAGCCGCCGCTGCTGCTGCAAAACGCCGACGGCACGGAGACAGAGGAGCTGCGGCGCATCTATTTCAGAGATAAGGGGTAATACAATGGCTGGTATGCTGTATCTGGTCGCCACGCCCATCGGCAATCTGGGGGACTTCTCCCCCCGCGCCGTGGAGACGCTGGCGGAGGCGGACTTTATCGCCGCCGAGGACACCCGCGTGTCCGTCAAGCTGCTGAATCACTTCGACATCAAAAAGCCGCTGGTCAGCTATCACGAGCACAACCGGGCGGCGGCGGGACAGGCCATCCTGACCCGGCTGCTGGCAGGCGAGACCTGCGCGCTGGTAACGGACGCCGGTACGCCCGCCATCAGCGATCCCGGGCAGGAGTTGGTGGCGCTGTGTGCCGAAAACGGCGTGACGGTACAGGCCATTCCCGGCTGCTGCGCCGCTATCGCTGCGCTGGCCGTATCGGGTCTGGACACCCGGCGGTTCACCTTCGAGGGCTTCCTGCCCGCCGGTAAGAGCGAGCGCCGCGCCGCGCTGGAGGAGCTGACCGGCGAGACGCGGACCATGGTGTTCCATGAGGCCCCCCACCGTCTGCGTACCACGCTGACGGACATGGCGGAGGCGCTGGGCGACCGTCCCGTCGCCCTGTGCCGGGAGCTGACCAAGCTCCATGAGGACACCGTCCGCACCACACTGGCGCAGGCCGCCGCCTACTACGCCGCCAACGAGCCCCGGGGGGAATATGTGCTGGTGGTGGCAGGCCGGGAGCGGCAGTCCCAGACCCAGCTGACGCTGGAGGAAGGCGTGGAGCGGGTGCTGCGGCTGCGGGTGGACGGCGTGCGGATGAAGGACGCCGTCCGGCAGGTGGCCGACGACACCGGCCTGAGCCGCAATGAGCTGTACGACGCGGCGCTGCGGCGCTGACCGCATCGCACCGCGTACAACAAGGAAACAGCAAAAGGGTCTGCACGGCATATGCCGTGCAGACCCTTTTGTCCGCTTTTGGTGTGGATCTCCGCAAAAAACATCCCGGCAAAATGACACCGGTAACGTTTCCGGTATCAGATATCCGCCCGAAGCTCCCTCAAGCACTTCGCACAGATATTCTTCCCGTGGAACACCGTCACGTCCTTGCCGCTGTCGCAGAAAATGCAGCTGGGCCGATACTTTTTCAAGATAACGGCAGACCCCTCAACGTAAATCTCCAGCGCATCCTTCTCCACGATATCCAGCGTTCGGCGCAGCTCAATGGGCAGCACGATACGGCCCAGCTCGTCCACACGTCTGACGATCCCTGTCGCTTTCACTCTGGTACCCCCCCTATGTAGTTTTTACAAACACACCTCTACATTGCGTATCCAGTATGGCATATTTTGCCAACCCTGTCAACTGCCGTTCGTCAAAAATCGTTGTGATTCCGCAAATAATGTACAGCACCGCCGCATATGCTCTCCCAAAACGGAGGTGAGCGCATGGCGATGAGCGTTACATGGACACTGATGGTCGCGGCGTCGCTGGTGTGCGGCGCCGCCTGCGGTACGCTGGGCGATGTGACGGCGGCCGCCATGGAGGGCGCCTCCGCCGCCGTGGAGCTGACGCTGTCCATGGCGGGCGCGCTGTGTCTGTGGTCGGGGGTCATGACGGTCATGGAGCGGGGCGGCGTGACGGAGGGACTGGCCCGCCTGTTTCGCCCGCTGCTGCGGCGCATCCTGCCCCGTGCCAGCCGGGACGCCGACACGCTGGCGGCGGTATCGGCCAATGTGTCCGCCAATCTGCTGGGGCTGGGCAACGCCGCCACACCGCTGGGCATCCGGGCGGCGCAGCGGATGGCGGCGGGCTGCGGCGGCGCCGCCAGCGACGAGCTATGTCGTCTGGTGGTACTGAACACCGCCTCTATCCAGCTTCTGCCCACCACCGTAGCCGCCATCCGCAGCGCCCACGGGTGTACCGCGCCGCTGGATATCCTCCCGGCGGTGTGGCTGTCGTCGGTGCTGTCGGTGGCGGCGGGGCTGCTGGCCGCCCGGCTTTTGCAGCAACTCTGGAGGGCGTAGCGTGGATATTGCCTCCCTTCTCATCCCCCTCCTGCTGGCAGGCACGGCGCTGTGGGCGCTGCGAAAGCGCATAGATGTGTACGACGCCCTCACCGCCGGCGCCTCCGAGGGGCTGCTGGTGCTGGCGCGGATCGCCCCGTCCCTCATCGCCCTGTTGACGGCGGTGTATATGCTCCGCGCCTCCGGCGCGCTGACGCTTCTGACGCGGCTGCTGACGCCTGTACTGGAACGGCTGGGCATCCCGCCGGAGACGGCGGCGCTGCTGCTGGTGCGGCCGGTGTCCGGCTCCGGGGCGCTGGCGGTGGGCAGCGAGCTGATGGCCGCCCACGGTCCCGACAGCTACATCGGGCGGTGCGCGGCGGTGATGCTGGGCTGCACGGAGACCACCTTCTACACCATCGCCGTGTACTTCGGCGCGGCGGGCATCCGCCGCACCCGCTACACCGTTCCGGCGGCGCTGACCGCCGATCTGGCGGGGTTTATGGCGGCAGCGTGGAGCGTGCGGCTGTTCTTCGGCGCATGAAAAAAGCGCACCCGCAGGTGCGCTTTTTGCTTATGGTCACATTTTCTCCGGCGCGGAGCAGCCGATGAGGGTCATGCCGTTTTTCAGCACGGCCCGGGCAGTGTCCGCCAGCTTCAGACGGGCCAGCAGCACGTCCTTCTCCTCGCCCTTGATGCGGCAGGCGTTGTAGAACTTGTGGAACGCGGCGGCCAACTCCGACAGGTAGCGGTTGATGAAGCTGGGGTCGTAGTCCCGGGCAGCCAGACGCACCACCACCGGGTACTGGGCCAGCTGCTTGATGAGCGCCTTCTCCTCGTCGGCGGTAAGCAGCGTTAGATCGGCCTGCGCCGCAGCGGGTACGTCGTAGCCCTCTGCCGCCAGCGCCTTGAGCAGCGTGCAGATGCGGGCATAGGCGTACTGCACATAGTAGACCGGGTTCTCGCTGTCCTCCCGGACGGCCAGACCCAAATCGAACTCCATCTGGGTGTCGGGCTTGGCGTTGAAGAACCAACGGCAGGCGTCCACGGGGATCTCGTCCAGCAGATCGGTGAGGCTGATGGCCTTGCCGGTACGCTTGGACATACGCACCACCTCGCCGTCCCGCACCAGCTTCACCAGCTGCATCAGCACGATATCCAGCCGATGCTCGCCGTCCAGACCCAGCGCGTCCATAGCGCCCTTCAGGCGGGCCACATGGCCGTGGTGGTCGGCGCCCCAGATGTTCACCACCTTGTCAAAGCCGCGGACGGCGAACTTGTTCCGGTGGTAGGCGATATCGGCGGCAAAGTAGGTGTAGAATCCGTTGGCGCGGCGGAGCACGTCGTCCTTCAGCGCCAGCTTCTCGATGTCCTCGTCGGACTTACCGGCGGCACGGAGCTTCTCCGCCAGAATGTTGGAGGTCTTCAGCCACAGAGCGCCGTCCTTCTCATACGTCCAGCCCCGGTCGGTGAGCAGCTGCACGGAGTCCGCCACATAGCCGCTCTCGTGGAGGGTGGACTCAAAGAACCACTGGTCGTACTGGATGCCGTAGCGGGCCAGATCGGTCTTCATCTTGGGGATGTTGCGGCTCAGGCCGAACTGGGCCAGCGCGTCGTGGCGCACCTGCTCCTCGCAGTTCAGGTACTTGTCGCCCTCCTGCTCGTAGAAGGCCTGCGCCAGCTCGCGGATATCGTCGCCGTGGTAGCCGTCCTCCGGGAACTCCACCGCGTCCTCGCCCTTGATGATCTGGAGGTAGCGCGCCTCCAGACTCTTGGCGAATTTCTCGATCTGGTTGCCGGCGTCGTTGACGTAGAACTCACGGGTCACGTCGGCGCCGGACTTTTGCAGCACGCTGGCCAGCGTATCGCCCAGCACACCGCCGCGGGCGTTGCCCATGTGCATGGGGCCGGTGGGGTTGGCGGACACGAACTCCACCATGTACTTCTTCCCCGCCAGCATATCGTTCTCACCGTAGCGCGCACCGGCGGCCTCGATGCCGGAGACGGTGTCGGCATACCACTTGCCGCCCAGCCGGAAGTTCAGGAAGCCAGGGCCTGCCAGCTCCACGGAGGTGAAGTAGCTGCCCTCCAGCGCCATGTTGTCGATGAGGGTCTGTGCCACCTGCCGGGGGTTCATCTTCATGGCCTTGGCCGCCGCCAGACAGAAAGTGGTGGTATAGTCGCCGTTGGCGGTGTCCTTGGGGATCTCCACCGCCGGGGTCACGGTAATGCCGGCGGGTAAAACACCGGCGGCAGCGGCCTTTTCATAGGCCGCCACAGTCAGCTGCAGTACCTGATCTTTGGCGCTCTGGATCATATTCATCGTCAGTTCTCCTCTTTCGTTAAAGTCAGCTCCACCTGCAGCGCCGACAGGGGCTGCACACCGAGGAGCAATGTATACGCCAATGTGATAAAGCCCTGTCCCCGGCGGGACAGCTGCCACGCCACCTCCTTGGTGGCGACGTTCAGCATCAGGGCACCGCCGTCGCCGCCGTCAATGCGGGTGGCGGTGGGCGTCTTGGGGTCCAGCAGCAGGCCGTAGCCGCCGCTGTCCGCCTCGTTGATGACCACCGCACGGCGGGTGGCCGTCTCCAGCCGGATCTCGGAGACGATGGCGCTGCCGTCGACCTCGTTGGCCGCCTCGTACCGCAGATGCCATCCCTCCGCTGTTTTTGTCAATACGCCCTGTCCCCGGAAGGACAGCACATCCTCCTGCCCGCCGAAGCGGCTGCGGCTCTTCACCGCCACCTGTACACGTTCCGCCATGGCCCACCTCAATACTGCTCGATGTCCACGGCCCGCACCGCGCCGCTCAGCGGCTGGCCCAGAAACGTGGCAGCCAGCAGGCCGAAATCCTCCGGCCGGTCGCTGGCATACAGCGTCGTCTCTCCGCAGGGCCGGTCTGCCAGCAGCTCGCGGTCTGTCAGCTCCCCCTTCAGGGCGCGAGCCACCTCGGCTCCGGCATCCACCAGCGTCACCGCCGGGCCCATGATGCGCCCGATGATCTCCGCCAGCAGCGGATAGTGGGTGCAGCCCATGATGAGGGTGTCGATGCCCGTATCCCGCAGCGGCTCCAGATACTCCCGCGCCACCGTTTCGATGACCGTATCGCCCACGCGGAACCGCCCGTTCTCCACCAGCGGCACAAACAGCGGGCAAGCCTTGCTGACCACCGTGATGTCGCCGTCCAGTCCGGCGATGGTGCGCTCATACGCGCCGGAGCGCACAGACGCGGCGGTGGCGATCAGCCCCACCCGCTTGTTCCGGGTAACGGACACGGCGCGGCGGCAGGACGGCTCCACCACACCCAGCATGGGCAGGTCGGCGTTCTCCGCCTGTAAGCGGGGCAGCGCCGTGGTGGATACGGTGCCGCAGGCCACCACCAGCGCCTTGATATCGAATGTCCGCAGGAAGCGGACATCCTGCCGGGCGTAGCGCAGCAGGATCTCGGCGGATCGGCTGCCGTAGGGTACACGGGACGTGTCCCCGAAGTATATAATGTTTTCAGAGGGGAGGATGCTGCGGATCTCCCGCACGGCGGTGAGGCCGCCGCTGCCGGAGTCGAACACCCCGATGGGACGCAGGTCCATGGAAACGCTCCTTATCGCAGTGAACTTTGTTATTTTGCTTATTTGCAGTTAACTTATATATTGTACTATGAAGAAGCGCCCGACACAAGCTAAATTTTGGCGGCCCTTCCCACTTTTTCTATGGCATTCCGCGATACACCGTGTTATAATCAGGAAAACAAAGCGCTGACCGCGAAATGGAGGTGGTCTGATGGAGCTGAAAATGACGGAAAAGCAGTTCCGGCGTCTGCTGGATCTGGTGTATATCGGCAACTGGGTGCTGAACTCCACCCGCGGCGACGACCGCATCAGGGAGTACGATCAGGTGGAGAGTCTGGTGTTTGCCCACTGTCTCGACCACGGCATGGCGCCGCTGACGGAGCTGTATCAGGGCGAGCTGATCCCCTCCCGCGCCTTCGCCGACGGCGGGATCCACGAGGCCATCATGGCCTATGAGGACACCACGTTCTTTGAGATACTGGCGCAGGAGCTGGCGCTGCGGGATATGGACGATCCCCCCATCACGCCGGAGAACTACGACGAGGTGATGGCCCGGATGGAGACGTATCTGGGGGAATTCGAGCAGCACGGCACCGACAACATCACCGTGGATATGGACGACTGAGCAGCATGAAGCGCTCCGGCCTTGCCGGAGCGCTTCTTTTTTGCTTATTCCTCGTTCTCCGCCAGATACCGCGCCACATAGACGCCGCTGGCCGACGCGTGGGACAGGGAGTGGGTCACGCCGCTGCCGTCGCCGATGACGAACAGGCCCTTGTGGAGCGTCTCCAGATTCTCGTCCAGCGCCACCTCCATGTTGTAGAACTTTACCTCCACGCCGTAGAGCAGCGTGTCGTCGCTGGCGGTGCCGGGGGCGATCTTGTCCAGCGCGTAGATCATCTCGATGATACCGTCCAGAATGCGCTTGGGCATCACCAGACTCAGGTCGCCGGGGGTGGCCGCCAGCGTGGGGGTCATGAAGCCCTTTTCAATGCGCTTGGGCGTAGTACGCTGTCCGCGGATCAGGTCGCCGAACCGCTGCACCATCACGCCGCCGCCCAGCATATTGCTGAGCCGTGCGATGCTCTCGCCGTAGCCGTTGCTGTCCCGGAACGGCTCGGTAAAGTGCTTGGACACCAGCAGGGCGAAGTTGGTGTTCTCCGTATGCATGGCCGGATCCTCGTAGCTGTGGCCGTTGACGGTGACGATGCCGTTGGTGTTCTCGTTGACCACCGCGCCACGGGGATTCATGCAGAACGTCCGCACCTTGTCCTGATATTTCTCGGTCTTATAGACGATCTTGCTCTCGTACAGCTCGTCGGTAATGGGGGCGAACACCTCGGCGGGCAGCTCCACCCGGACGCCGATATCCACCCGGTTGGACTTGGTGGGGATCTTCAGCGCCTCACATACGGACTCCATCCACTTGCTGCCGCTGCGTCCCACGGAGATGATGCACTTGCGGCCGCTGAACGTACCCTTGTCCGTCTCCGCCTCATAGGTGCCATCCTCCGCGATGGTCAGTGCCTTCACCGGCGTCAGGAAGTGGAAGTCGATATGCTCCTTCAGCTGGGCGTACAGGTTTTCCAGCACCTTATAGTTGATATCCGTACCCAGATGCCGCACGGAGGCGTCCAGCAGGTGGAGATTATTTTGCAGGCACAGGCGCTTGAAGCCGCTGTCCGCCGTGGAGTACAGCTTGGTGCCGGCGCCGCCGCAGGCCACGTTGATGTCGTCCACATAGTGCATCAGCTCCATGGCCTTCTGCTTGCCGATGTACTCGTACAGCGTGCCGCCAAACTCGTTGGTCAGGTTGTACTTACCGTCTGAGAAGGCACCAGCGCCGCCGAAGCCGTTCATAATGGCACAGGTCTTGCAGTGGATGCAGGACTTGATCTTGTCGCCGTCAATGGGACAGTGCCGCTTCTCCAGCGGGTTGCCCGCCTCCAGCACGGCCACCTTCCACTCCGGCTTCCGCTGCATCAGCTCATAGGCGGAGAAGATACCGCCGGGGCCTGCGCCGATGATCAATACATCATATTTCATCAGAAGATTACCTCCTTCACATTTTCAACCAGCATACAGTATACCCGAAGTATCGGCAGGACGCAATTTCTTTTTTCTTATTCCTCACATTTGTATTTCAAATCACGCGCGAATCTGCTACAATGAGGAAAACAAACAGGGGGGTACGCTTATGAGCCGTGCAGACCAGATCTTCAAGGAAAATTGCCGTGACATCCTGCAAAACGGGGTGTGGGACACCGACCAGCAAGTGCGTCCCCACTGGGACGACGGCACGCCCGCCCACACCGTAAAAAAGTTCGGCATCGTCAACCGCTACGATCTACGGGAGGAGTTTCCCATCCTCACCGTGCGCCGCACCTATTTCAAGACCTGCATCGACGAGCTGCTGTGGATCTGGCAGCAGAAGTCCAACAACATCCACGACCTGCGGGGCCACATCTGGGACAGCTGGGCGGATGAGAACGGCTCCATCGGCAAGGCCTACGGCTACCAGCTGGCGGTGAAGCACCAGTACCCCGAGGGGGAGATGGATCAGGTGGATCGGGTGCTGTACGATCTGAAGCACAACCCCGCCAGCCGCCGCATCCTCACCAATATCTACAACTTTCAGGATCTCCACGAGATGGCGCTGTATCCCTGCGCCTACTCCATGACCTTTAATGTCTCCGGCAACACCCTCAACGCCATCCTCAACCAGCGCAGTCAGGATATGCTGGCCGCCAACAACTGGAACGTGGTGCAGTACAGCGTGCTGGTGCATATGATGGCGCAGGTGTCCGGTCTGGAGGCCGGCGAGCTGGTTCACGTCATCGCCGACGCCCACATCTACGACCGCCATGTCCCCATCATCGAAAAGCTGCTGGAGCAGGACGAGCGTCCCGCTCCCCGCTTCGTGATGGACAAGTCTATCTCCGATTTCTACCGGTTCACACGGGACAGCTTCTCGCTGGAGGGCTACGACCCTCAGCCCTTCGAGGACAAGATCCCCGTGGCCATCTAAGGAGGAACGCCCATGTATGCCATTGCAGCCGTTGACCAACACTGGGGCATCGGCCGGGATAACGCCCTGCTGTTTCACATCTCCGCCGATATGAAGCGCTTCCGCGCCCTGACGGAGGGCAAGACCGTCCTCATGGGCCGCAAGACCCTGCAATCCCTGCCCGGCGGCAGGGGACTGCCCCACCGCCGCAACATCGTCCTCACCGGCGACCGAGACTTTACCGCGGAAAATGCGGAGATCGTCCACTTCCCCGTAGAGGCGGTGTTTCAGGCCGGGGAGGACGCATGGATCATCGGCGGCGAAAGCGTCTACCGCCGGTTTCTGCCCCTGTGCGACCGGGTGTATATCACCAAGATCTTTGCCGACGGTCACGCCGACGCCTTTTTCCCCGATCTGGACGCCGACCCCCAGTGGCAGGCGGACAGCGAGAGCGAGATCATGGAGGAGGACGGCCTGAAGTACCAATTCGTGGAGTATGTCCCCGCGCCGGAGGAGGCGCTGCTGCCCTCCCCGGCAGAGGAGACGCAGGAGCCGCCTCTGTTTGCGCCGCCTGCCGACTTCTCCGCCTTCAGCGGCTTCTGACGCCATGGCCGATCTCAACACCGACATCCGGTATATCAAGGGCATCGGCGAAACGCGGGCCAAGGCGCTGCACAAGCTGGGCATCGCCACGCTGGGCGATCTGCTGTCCTACTTCCCCCGCCGGTGGGAGGATCGGACGCTGGAGCGCCCCATCCGGGAGCTGCCCGTGGGCGAATACGCCTGCGTCCGGGCCATGCTGGCCGGCGACCCCACCGCCAGCCGTATCGCCGGCGGCCGCACACTGGTGAAGGTGCGGGCCGTGGACGATAGCGGCGTGCTGGATGTTGCCTTTTTCAATCAGGAGTACCGGAAAACCAGCCTCCACAAGGGGGAGACATATATCTTCTACGGCAAGGTAGAGGGCGACCTGCTGCGCCGCCGCATGACCAACCCCCTGCTGGAGCCGGAGGGCCGCCAGCTGCTGACCGGGCGCATCATGCCCATCTATCCCCTGACCGCCGGTATCACACAGTCTCGGCTGGCGGAGGCCATGCGGCAGGGTCTGGACGCCTGCCGTGACCTGCTGCCCGACGCGCTGCCCGATGCGGTGCGGCAGGCGCATCACCTGTGCTACGCAGGCTACGCCTACGAGAACATCCACTTCCCCACCTCGCCGGAGGCGCTGGATATCGCCCGCCGCCGTCTGGTGTTTGAGGAGCTTTTTGTACTGGCCTGCGGTCTGCGGCTGCTGCGCGCCCGCCGGGAGACGGGACACGGCCCCGCCTGTGACAACGTGGCCTTGACGCCCTTCTACGACGCCCTGCCCTTCGCGCTGACAAATGCCCAGCGCCGCGCCGTGGAGCAGGCCGTGTCCGACATGACCTCCGGCCGCCCCATGAACCGGCTGTGTCAGGGCGATGTGGGCAGCGGCAAGACCATGGTGGCCGCCGCCTGCGTCTGGTTCGCCGCCCAGAGCGGCTGGCAATCGGCGCTGATGGCGCCCACGGAGATCCTGGCCCGCCAGCACTATGAAAATCTATCGCCGCTGTTTGCCCGCTTCGGGCTGCGCTGCGCCCTGCTCACCGGCTCCACCCGCGCCAAGGAGCGCCGGGAGATTCTGGCCGGTCTGTCCAACGGCAGCATCGACCTGTGCATCGGTACCCACGCCCTGCTGACCGAGGATGTGCAGTACGCCCGGCTGGGGCTGGTCATTACCGACGAGCAGCACCGCTTCGGCGTGGATCAGCGGGCGGCGCTGTCCAAAAAGGCCGCGTCCCCCCATATGCTGGTGCTGTCCGCCACCCCCATCCCCCGGACGCTGGCCCTCATCATCTACGGCGATCTGGACGTGTCCGTCATCGACGAGCTGCCCCCCGGACGGCAAAAGGTGGACACCTTCGCCGTAGGGGAGAAATACCGTCAGCGGCTGAATGCCTTCATCCGCAAGCAGGTGACCGAGGGGCATCAGGTGTTCATCGTCTGCCCGCTGGTGGGGGAGGACGACCATCTTCCCGATGAGCGGAAGGCTGTGACTGCCTACGCCCAGAAATTACAGGACGAGGTGTTCCCCGACCTGCGCGTTGCCGTGCTCCACGGGCGCATGAAGGCCAAGGAGAAGGAATCCGTCATGGCGGCCTTCGCCGCCGGAGACAGCGATATTCTGGTATCCACCACCGTGGTGGAGGTGGGCGTGGACGTACCCAACGCCAACCTGATGGTGGTGGAGAACGCCGAGCGCTTCGGCCTCAGCCAGCTCCACCAGCTCCGCGGCCGCGTAGGCCGGGGCAGCGCCAAGAGCTGGTGCGTCCTGCTGTCCGACAGCGACAACGAGGATACCCGCCGCCGTCTGAAGGTGCTGACGCAGACCAACGACGGCTTCAAGATCTCCGAGGAGGATCTGCGCCTCCGGGGGCCCGGCGACTTTTTCGGCCAGCGGCAGCACGGTCTGCCCACGCTGAAGGCCGCCGATCTCAGCTGCGATATGCGGCTGCTGGAGGAGGCGCAGTCCGCCGCCAACGATCTGTTGGACGGCGACCCCTCCCTGTCCGGCCCCGCCCATGCCCTGCTGCGCCGGCGCATCGACCGATTGTTCGCGGTAAACGAGGGCGGCTTGAACTGAACAAAAAAATGGACGGAGCGCCGCAGGCGTTCCGTCCATTTAAATGCCGGGCGAAAGGGGGGAGCCCGACAGGGGGAAGAGCATATTCACAGAAAGCATCGTGTCCGCAAGTCAAACACAATACTATGCTTTTTGCATATTGTACCGCAACAGTCCTGTCTTGTCAACGCTTTTCGCGGTTCTCTTTTCCTTTTTCTGGTACCTCCCCCGCCCTGCGCGCCGGCGGCGACGCCCCCCCTTGTCTGCCCGGCCGCGCCGTGTTATACTAAGGAAAATTTGTGAAGGGAGGGGCGTCATGACAAAGGACGAGCTGCGCGCCAAAGCCAACGATCTGCCGCTGCTGCCGGGGGTCTATCTGATGATGGACAAGACAGGGCAGGTCATCTATGTGGGCAAGGCCAAAAAACTGAAAAATCGGGTGAGCCAATACTTTCAGGACACCGCCTCCCACAACGACAAGACCCGCCGCATGGTGTCGCAGGTGGATCGGTTCGACACCATTATCGTCCGCTCGGAATTTGAGGCGCTCATTCTGGAGAACTCCCTGATCAAGCGGCATATGCCACGCTACAATATCCTGCTGAAGGACGACAAGGGCTACCCCTTCGTGCGGCTGGATGAATCGTCCGAATACCCTCGCTTCACCCTGGTGACCCGTCCCGCGCAGGACGGTGCCCGGTACTTCGGCCCCTTCGGGGGGCGCAGTGAGACGCGGCACGCCATCGACGCGGTGTGCGCCGCCCTGCGGCTGCCCACCTGCTCCCGCCGGTTTCCACGGGATATCGGCAAGGAGCGCCCCTGCCTGAACCACCATATCGGTCGGTGCGACGGCTTCTGCCGCCCCGACGGGCCGGACGCCGCCGAGTACCGCCGCCGCATCGAACAGGCGGTGCGGCTGTTTGAGGGGCGGCTGCGGCAGGTAACGGCGGAGCTGACTGCCCGGATGAACGACGCCGCCGAGGCGCTGGACTTTGAGCAGGCCGCCGCCCTGCGGGATCAGGTGCGGGCACTGGCTGTCCTGTCCAAGAACCAGAAGGTCATCGCCGGCATCTGCGCTGACACCGACGTGTGGGGCGTGTACACCGGCCCCGCCCGGGCCGGCTGCGCCGTGCTGCACATCGAGGACGGCGACCTGCTGGGCCGCCGGGTGGAGGTGCTGCCCGCCGCCGAGGACGACGCGGCGCTGCTGAGCGCCGTGGTGACCCAGTACTATCTGGATCGCGAGGTGCTGCCCCGGGAGATCCTGCTCCCCCTGCCCATCGAGGATATGGACACCCTGTCCGCCCTGCTGACAGAGCGCTGCGGCCACGCCGTCACCCTCCGTATACCCCAGCGCGGCCAACGCCGTGAGCTGCTGGACATCGCCGGCCGCAATGCCCGGGAGGAGGTGGAGCGTGTCACCTCCGACGCCGAGCGCACCACCGGGACGCTCCGGCTTTTGCAGGAGCTGGCGGAGCTGCCCGCCCTGCCCCGCCGCATGGAGAGCTACGACATCTCCCACACCGGCGGCGCCGATCAGGTGGCCAGCATGGTGGTATTTGTGGATGGGCGGCCCCTGAAGCGGGACTACCGCCGGTTCCAGATCAAGACCTGCACCGGCGCCGATGACTACGGCGCCATGGCGGAGGTGCTGGAGCGCCGCTGCCGCCGGTATCTGGATGGCGATGAAAAATTCGCCCCGCTGCCTGACCTGCTGCTCATCGACGGCGGCGTGCAGCACGCCCGCGCCGTGGAGACGGTGCTGGAAAAGCTGGGACTGACCGTTCCGGTGCTGGGCATGGTGAAGGACGACCGACACCGTACCCGTGCGCTGGTCACCGCCGACGGCCGGGAGATCGGTATCCAGACGCCCCCCGCCCTGTTCGCCCTCATCGGCCGGGTGCAGGAGGAGGTACACCGCTTCGCCATCGCCTACCACCACCAGAAGCACACGAAAAGCGCCTATCGCTCCCAGCTGGACGGCATCCCCGGCGTGGGCGAGGCGCGAAAAAAGCTGCTTTTGCAGCGATTCGGCACGGTGAAGGCCGTCCGTGCGGCAGACCTGCCCCAGCTGGAGGAGGTACTGCCCAAGCCCGCCGCCCGCGCCGTCTACGATCATTTTCACAAGGAGACCACACCATGAGATATTACGCCACCCTCGGCCCGTCCTGCTGTGATACCGCCGCGCTGGCTTCCCTGCTGCGCCGGGGCGTCACCGGCTTCCGGCTCAATCTGTCCCACACGCCGCTGGCGGCGCGGACGGACTGGATCGATGCCCTGCACGCGGCAGAACGGAAGACCGACCTGCGCGCTCAACTGATGATCGACCTGCGCGGTCCGGAGGTGCGCATCGGCGATATGCCCGTTCCTCTGCCGCTGGCGGAGGGTGCTGCCGTCACGCTGGGCGCGGACATCCCCGTGGATGGCGACGTGCTGGACGCTCTGCGTCCCGGCATGACCGTGCTGCTGGACGACGGTGCTATGGCGCTGACGGTGGTAGACGGCGGTGTGTGCCGCGTCACCCGGGGCGGCACTCTCACCGGCCACAAGAGCCTGACATTGGAGGGTGTTGACCTTCGCCGCCCCGCTCTGTGCGAGGCAGACCTTGCCGATCTGTCGCAGGCGGCAGCGCTGGGCGTGAACGCCGTTATGCAGCCCTTTGTCCGCAGCGCCGGCGACCTGCGCGTGGTGCGGCAGACTATGGCGGAGAACGGCCTTGCCGACGCGGAGCTGTTCGCCAAGGTGGAGAACCAGCCGGGGCTGGACGCCCTGCCGGACTGGCTGGCACTGTGCGACGTGGTGACCATCGCCCGGGGCGATCTGGGCAGCAGTCTGCCGCTGGAGCAGCTGCCCGCCGCCCAGAAGCGCATCGCCGCCCTGTGCCGCAGCCGCAGAAAGCCCTTTCTGGTGGTGACCCAACTGCTTCACAGCATGATCGACCATCCCTCCCCCACCCGCGCGGAGGTGCTGGACATCTACAACGCCGTGCTGGACGGCGCGGACTGTCTGATGCTCACCGGCGAGACGGCGCAGGGCCGCTACCCGCTGGAATCGGCGGACTGGCTCATCCGCGTGGCGCAGGAGGCGGAAAAAGCGCGTTGAAGCAAAAAAGGAACGCACCGGTACACCGGTGCGTTCCTTTTTTTACTCGATAAGTTCCCCGCGCCTTTTCGCGCACGGCTTATTCGCCGATCTGGTTCTCGATCAGATCAGCCAGTGCGTCCACGGCCTCCTTCTCATCCACGCCGTCAGCGATCAGCGTGATGGTGGTACCCTGTACGATCCCCAGGCTCAGCACGCCCAGCAGACTTTTGGCATTGACGCGGCGCTCCTCTTTCTCGACCCAGATGCCGCTCTTGAACTCGTTGGCCTTCTGGATAAAGTAGGTGGCGGGTCTGGCGTGCAGACCGACTTCATTCTTGACCGTGATTTCCCGTGTATACATGGAACAGCACTCCTTATGCAGCAATTTTACAGATTTGGCCAAAAAGGCAAGCTTACAGTATCCCTATTATACCGAAACACCCGCTGTAATGCAATGGGCATTGATACGAAATTTGTACTAAGCCCTATGATTTTCCCTGAACAATTCGTCGAATTTGACAAAATGCGGCAGTCATTTCAGCTCCACCACCGTCACGCCTGCCTCTCCCTCGCCGTAGCGGCCCAGTCGGAAGCTCTTGACGGCCCTGTTTTTCTTCAGCATCTGGTGGACGGCGGCCCGCAGCGCGCCGGTACCCTTGCCGTGGATGATGGTGACCGAGCCCAGCTTAGCGCGCTGTGCGGCGTCCAGATAGTTCTCCACCACGCTCTCCGCCTCCAGCGTCTCCAAGCCCCGGATATCCAGCTCGGCGGAGGCGCGGGCGCCGGTGTTGATCTGCACCGTGCCGCCGCCGTTGGCGGCGCGGGACTTGGCGGCCTGCTTTTTCTTCTCCTCGATCTCCTCCGCCGTCTCCAAAAGGCGCACCTGCGCGGCCTTGACGGTCATCTTCATCTTTCCCGCCTGCAAAAGCAGGGTGCCGTCGCCGTTGACCGCCAGCACCGCCGCCGCCGTCCGGACACCCGCCAACTCCACCGTGTCGCCCACGGCGATGGGACGGCTGGGGGCCGGGATGGGCTCCTGCTCCTCGTCGTGCTGGTGCAGCGCCGCCTCCGCCTCCTTCAGGCGGCGGCGGACGTCGGCCTTGCCGTCGTTCACCGTCTGATAGTCACTGCGCTGCTGCTGCTTCCGCAGCTCATCCAGCTCGGCAAATACCTGCTCCGCCTGCTGCTGCGCCTGCCGCACGATACGCCGCGCCTCGGCCTCGCCCTTGGTGCGGGCGTTGTCCTTGGCCTTTTCCATCTGCTCCCGGAACGTCCGGGCCTTGCGGGCGTCCTCCTCCCGCTGCTGCCACAGGCGATCTGCCTCGGTCTGGGCCTTTTCCAGCCGCTGACGCTTCTCCTCCAGCTGGGTCAGCACGTCCTCAAACCGGACGGATTCGCTGTCCATCTGAGCCTTGGCCGCCTCGATGACGCTCTCGTCCAGTCCCAGCCGCCGGGAGATGGCAAAGGCGTTGGACTTGCCGGGGATGCCAATCAGCAGCCGGTAGGTGGGCCGCAATGTCTGTACGTCGAACTCACAGCTGGCATTCTCCACCCCCGCCGTGGTCATGGCGAAGGTCTTCAGCTCCGCATAGTGGGTGGTGGCCGCCGTCAGTGCCCCCTTGCTCCGTACGTCCTGAATGATGGCGATGGCCAGCGCCGCGCCCTCCACCGGGTCGGTGCCCGCGCCCAGCTCGTCGAACAGGATGAGGCTCCTGTCGTCTGCCTGCTTTAAGATCTCCACCGTGTTGGCCATGTGCGCGGAGAAGGTGGACAGGCTCTGCTCGATGCTCTGCTCGTCGCCCACATCCGCCAGAATGCGGGAGAACACCTGCACGGCGCTCTGGTCTCCGGCGGGGATGTGCAGACCGCACTGAGCCATCAGGCTCAGAAGCCCGATGGTCTTCAGGGTCACGGTCTTGCCGCCGGTGTTGGGGCCGGTGATGACCAGCGTGTCGAACCTGCCGCCCAGCTCCACCGTCACCGGCACGGCCTTGGCCTGATCCAGCAGGGGATGCCGCGCTCGCTTCAGGTCGATGCCGCCCCGCTTGCGCACCATGGGACGCCCCGCGTCCATGGCGTAGCTCAGCTGCGCCCGGGCAAAGATGGCATCCAGCTGCACCAGTACATCGTAGTTGTAGAGGATCGTCTCCCGCTGGGCGGCGCACTCGCCGGACAGGATCCGCAGGATACGGTCGATCTCCTTGTCCTCCTTGGCCTCCAGCTCCTTCATCTCGTTGTTGGCCTGCACCACGCCCATGGGCTCCACAAACAGTGTGGCGCCGGAGGAGGATACGTCGTGGACAAGTCCCGGCAGGCTGCCCTTGCACTCCGCCTTTACCGGCACCACGAACCGCCCGTCACGCTGGGTGATGAGTGCCTCCTGCAGCACCTTGGCGTAGGAGGGGGAGGAGATGATGCGCTGTAAGATCTGGCGGCCCTTGGTGGCCGCCACCCGCATCTGCCGCCGGATATCCGCCAGCTCAGGGCTGGCGGTGTCGGCGATGGTCTCCTCGTCCAGAATGGCGCCGCGTATCTTGTCCTCCAGATACTTGTTGGGCCGCAGGGCGGAGAACAGCCGGTCGATAGCCGTGGGCTCGCCCTGCCGGTCCGCGTCGTAGTCGCTGACCCGCCGGGTAGCGGTCAGCACCCCGGCGATATCCAAAAGCTCGCGGGTGTTCAGCATACCGCCGTGGTCGGCGCGGTTCAGCGGCTGTGCCACGTCCTTCACGCCGGTGAAGGACGGGCTGCCATGGAGCCCCAGACGGGTCTTGGCCGCGTCTGTCTCGTCCAGCAGATGGCTGACCGTCTCCGCCTCGGTGGAGGGCCGCAGCCTGCGGCACCGCTCCTTGGCCTCGTCGCTGACGGCCCGCTGTGCCAGCATTTCCAGCACGGCGGGCAGCTCCAGCGTCCGCATGGATTTTTCAAATAAATCGCTCATATGTATGTCCTCACGTTACCCCAAAAGGGATTTGTAGTAGTCCAGTGTCCGAAAGCTCCGCTCCAGCTGGCTGGCGGCGAAGGCCTCCCCCGCGTGATCCAGCTCCCGCAGCGCCGCAGGCTCCAGCGTGAAGGCGTAGAGCCGCCGGCTGTCGCAGTACAGGATATGCCGCAGCGCCGCCAGACCCGCCGCCGTCAGCGGCATACTCAGACCGCCGGGCTGCTTGCAGCCGCCGCAGTGTACCACGCCGCGGAGCACATCCAGCATAGGCGCCTCCGGCTCCTCCCGGCCGCACACGGCGCACGCCGACGCCAGCGGCTCGAAGCCCGCCAGCGCCAGCAGCCGGAACTGGTACGCCGCCTTCACCAGCCGGGGCTCCTTGCCCAGATAGCACAGGGCGTACAGCGCGTTCAGCAGCAGCGACAATATCTCCGGCGACGCCGTCTCCTCGGCGCACACCGCCTCCGCCAGTTCCGTGAAGTAGGACGCCAGCGATAAAAGCACGATGTCCTGCCGCACGCCGTCGAACAGCTCCAGCGTGGACGCCTCGTCCAGCATATACCAGTTTCCCCGCTTGTACAGCGTCAGCTCTGAGTAGGCCAGCAGCTGGCTGGCGGCGGCGATGCGGCTGTTTTTCCGCCGCGCCCCCCGCGCGATGAGGGGAATCTTCCCCATGTCCGGCGTCAGCACCGTCAGGACCTTATCCGATTCCTTTGTCTCCGTGACCCGCAGCACAAGGCCGGTGGTCACTGCTTTTCCGTTTTGCATACCGCCTCCTGTTGGCCGCGCCACAGCAGATACGCCTCCGGTGCGCCGGTGTCGCAGAACAGCTCCCAGTAGTCCATGGCCGTCACCTCCCTGCCGTTAGCATGGAGGTCTGCGGCGGAATTATCACTGGGAATGCCTGGTGTTGGTTTTTGCCTCCGGCGGCAAGGGGCCGTTCCGTGCCTGCGGGCACGGGTCACTTTTGGCCCCAGCCCCAAAAGTGACCAAAAACGCCGTTCAAACCTGCGGTTTGAAAATCCGCCCGCGCCCCGCACATGTGGGCTTGCCGTTCTGCATCCCGCGCGAACGCGGCAAAGTGTAGACCACCCGAAATGTGGAATTGATCTGCTTCTGTCCCCGCTGCCGCTGAACGTCCAAAATGTAGAACTGCGCAGCGGCGCATTTCAGAGTAAAAGCGGCAGCGCTCAGAGAAATACGTCATTTCCACATTTCGGACGAACCAGAATACGGCAGCAAGCGGCGGAAGGAAATCCAAAAACCATGGGTTTTTGGCGGCGTTCTTTCCCCCATTTCTTTCGCTGCTGAAAGAAATGGGGCCGCCGGCGGCAAAAAGGAAATAATTTTGCCGCTGTTGGCAAAAGTGGGTCGCGCCGGAGCGCGAAATCTCCCTGCCGCGCCCGGTGCCGCGCAAGCCTCTTACTCCTCCGTATACCCCTGACTGCGGATAAAATTCGGGTTGTCCCGCCAGTTTGCCCCACCCGATGTTCCATCGGGCGGGGACCCCATCATTTCACCGCTTTACGGCGGAAATGAATCCCGCCTACGGAATTCTCCGAATTCACGCCGCACTCGCAGCGGCTCGCTGCCGCTCGCAGGAAAACTGGCTTCTGGTGCCGCTTAAGACTCTTACCCCTCCGTATACCCCTGACTGCGGATAAAATTCGGGTTGTCCCGCCAGTTTTCCTTGACCTTTACCCACGTTTCCATGTACACCTTGGTACCCATGAACTTTTCGATGTCCCGCCGGGCCTGCGAGCTGATGCGCTTGAGCATCTCGCCGCCCTTGCCGATGATGATGCCCTTGTGGCTGGCTTTTTCGCAATAGATGGTCACATCCAGATCGATGATGCCGCTGTCCACCCGCTCGGAGAACCGCGTCACCTCCACCGCCGTGCCGTGGGGGATCTCCTTGTCCAGACACCGCAGCATCTTCTCCCGCACGATCTCGGCGCAGACCTGACTGTCCGCCTGATCGGTGGTCATGCCGTCGGGGAACAGCTGCGGCCCCTCCTGGGCGTATTTTTCCAGCTGGTGCATCAGATCCTCCAGTCCGTCGCCCGTCCGGGCGGAGATGGGGATGATGGCGTCAAAGCCGTCATACGCCTCACTGTATGCGGCGATGACCTCCAGCAGCGCATCCTTCTTCTCCACGGTGTCGATCTTGTTGATGCACAGCACGCAGGGCAGGTTCTCCTCCCGGATGCGCTGGAGCAGAATGCGCTCCGGCTCGCCCACATGGGCGATGGGCTCTACCAGCAGCAGCGCGCACTCCACGCTGCTCAGGCTCTCCCGTACCACCTTGACCATGTAGTCTCCCAGACGGCTGCGGGGCTTGTGCAGACCCGGCGTATCCAGCAGGACATACTGGGTATCGCCCCGGTTCACCACGCCGTAAATACGGTTGCGGGTGGTCTGGGGCTTGTCCGACACGATGGCGATCTTCTCGCCCACCAGTGCGTTGGTCAGGCTGGACTTGCCCACGTTGGGCCGTCCGCATACCGTGATCATCGCCGTTTTCGTAATGTGTTCCATCAGGTGATCCTCAACTTTCTTTCATTTGAGCTTTTTGTTTATTTATTTCCGTTCAAGGCCCAGCGCGGCCATGATGGTCTCCTCACGCGCCCGCATCTGCGCCTTCTGCTGGCCCTCGTCCATGTGGTCGTAGCCCAGCAGGTGCAGCACAGAGTGGACAGCCAGATACGCCAGCTCGCGCCGGTTGCTGTGGCCGTACTCCTTGGCCTGCGCCTTCACCCGCTCCAGCGAGATGGCCATGTCGCCCAGCGGCACATAGCCCGTCCCCGGATCGGCGTCCTCCTGCCCGGGCAGCTGGCCGGGCGTCAGCTCGAACTCCGGGAAGCTCAGCACATCCGTGGGTCTGTCCACCTGCCGCATCTCGCGGTTCAATTCCTGTATGCCCGCGTCGCCGGTGACATATACATCCACCTCGCAGGGTACGTCCACGCCCTGCTGGTCGAGGGCCGTGCGGATGACCCTCCGCAGGAAGCTCTTGGTGCCGTCGCTGACGCCGGGAACGTCCGCCGTCACCGGGATATAGTGTCGTTTCATTTCTTTTTCTCCTCGAATTTCGCGTAGGCCTCGATGATGCGCTGCACCATCACATGGCGCACCACATCCTCTTTGGTGAGCTTGCAGACCGCTACGCCCTCCACATCCCGCAGCACCTTCATGGCCTCCTTCAGGCCGCTGACCTTGTCGGCGGGCAGGTCGATCTGGGTCACGTCGCCGGTGATGACCACCTTGGAGCCAAAGCCCATACGGGTCAGGAACATCTTCATCTGCTCGCGGCTGGTGTTCTGCGCCTCGTCCAGAATGATAAAGCTGTCGTCCAGCGTGCGGCCGCGCATATACGCCAGCGGCGCCACCTCAATGTTGCCCCGCTCCAGATACTTCTGATACGTCTCCGCGCCCAGCATATCGAACAGCGCGTCGTACAGCGGCCGCAGGTAGGGGTCTACCTTGCTCTGTAGATCGCCGGGCAGGAAGCCCAGCCGCTCGCCTGCCTCCACAGCGGGGCGGGTCAGGATAATGCGGTTCACCTGCTTGTCCCGGAAGGCGGCCACCGCCGCCGCCACCGCCAGATACGTCTTGCCCGTACCGGCAGGCCCCACGCCGATGGTGACGGTCTGCTTCATGATGGCGTTGACGTACTCCTTCTGGCCGATGGTCTTGGGCTTTACGGGACGGCCCTTGCTGGTGATGCAGATAACGTCCTGCGTCAGCTCGCTGATGCGCTCGGCCTGTCCCGACCGCACAAGTCCCGTCACATAGCGCACGTGCTGGTCGGAGATGCTCTCGCCCTTGTTGGACAGCGTCAGCAGCGCCTGCACCGCCTTGACCGCCAGCATCACATTCTCCGGCTCGCCGGACACCACGATCTCGCCGCCCCGGTTCACCACCTGTACCTGAAATTCCGTCTCCAGCAGGCGGATGTTCTCATCGAAGGAGCCGAACAGGTTGACGGCCTCCTCCATACGTTCAATGCTGATGCGTTGTTCCATATTTGGGTCTTTACCTCCCCATATCCTGTATATCCAGCGGCGATGATACGCCGATCTGTTCCTCACACTCCGCGTGGAGCGTCACCACCAGCCACACCCCCTGCCGCACTGCATCAAAGCGGTGGTGCAGCAGGTTTCCGTCCCGCTGCGCCAACTCCGTGCGGAGCTGCGCCATAAGCTGCGCCTCTCCCTCCGCCCGGGCCTCCTCCGGCGAACGCTCCGTTTCCCCGGCGGCATAGCGCACGGTGCGCTCCGTCACCAGCGTCACCGGCAGCGTCAGGCCAAAGGGCAGCCGCGCCTGATGGTACAGGGTCATTTTATCACAATCGGGGCCGGTCATGCTACCCTTTCCGTAGATTTTTATGCGGTTTCTTCCCACATCCACTGCCAGACGGGTGACCTCCCCTGTCTCCCGCCCCTTTTCCCGCACCGTCAGCGGCACGGACACCGACAGCTCATACCACGTCCGCGCCCACACCTGCCCCATACCGTGGAGCAGCCGGTAGCCCCGCCGGTCGGAGTCCACCACACCGGAGATCAGCACCTGTCCCGCCGTGACGGTGCTGCCCGCCATGACCTGTGCCTCCCCGTCCAGCGCCTGCACGCCGGTGACAAGGCCGTCCCGGGCGGCCACCACATTGGTGATCTCCCCGTCGGTGTAGAGATGGGGCGGCCGCTGGCGCTCCACCACCTGCACATGGGCGGTGCAGCCCCGCATATTCACCGTCAGCCACACCACATCCGGCAGCTCCAGCAGCACATGGTTGCGCAGCTCCTCCTGCTGGATACGGCTCCGCGCCCCCAGCGCCACGCCGTATTTTTCCAGCGTCCGCAGGATCGTCTCCGTTGGCACGGTGTCGTTGCCCGTCACCTGAAAGGCCCAGATATGGGTGCTGCCCAGCGCCATCGTCAGCATCAGCAGCCCCGCCGCCGCCAGCAGCACATACCGCCGCCTGTACTGCCGCCACACCTCCGGCGCGCCCTCCGTCCGCACCACGGTGAGCACCGCGTCCGTCTGCGTCAGCACCTGCCGCAGGCGGGGCAGCTCGGCACGGTCGATGGCCGCCCGCAGCCGCAGCTCCGACAGCCATGTCAAGCCCCAGAACGGGATACCGTGGGCGGCGCAGAGGTTCAGCACCCGCTCCGGCGCGGCGCTCTCCACCTCCACCGTCACCTGCCCCCGCAGATAATTCAGCACCTTCCGATACATGGCCGTCCCTCACTCCACCAGCTCTACGCTGCGGATGACGCCGTTGATGCGCAGCTCCTCATCGGTCATCACCGCCAGCTCCAGTCCCTCGCCCCGCACCCGTACCACCACCGTTCCGGCGTTGATGTCCACCGCCTCGGTGCTGTACGCCAGCACGCCGCGGTGCCGGTCGATGTACAGAGAGCGGTTGCCCAGCAGTTCCATGCGCGCCACGCCGGATGCCAGATTTACCGGCAGATCCAGCCGGTCCATGGCCTGCTGGCTGACCTGCGCCCATTTTTTTGACAGCTTTGCCATATACGCACCTCCGATGCCCGTTCGCGGGTAAAAAAGCCTATGCGCCCAAGTGGGGAAACTTGCCTGTCCCCGCGCATATCCGGCAGAGATGGGCGCATAGGCTGACAGCGGTGATGTGCTTGAAAAAATGGCTTTTCCCGGCGGCAGCCGCCTGCTCCGGCGTACTGGCACTGCTGCTGTTGACCTGCGGAAATACGGCGGCGCAGGGGGTGCGGGACGGGATATCCCTCTGCCTCGCCTCCGTCATACCGGCGCTGTTCCCCTTTTTCGTGGCGGCGCAGCTTCTGACGTCGCTGGGCGCGGCTGAGGTGCTGGGCCGGGCGGCAGGCCCGCTGTTCCGGCGGCTGTTCGGCATCGACGGTGCCGGCGCCGCCGCGTTTCTTCTGGGGCTGATCGGCGGGTATCCCGTGGGCGCAAAGGCCGCAGGGAGCCTTGTGCGGCAGGGGTTCCTCTCTCCGGAGGACGGTGCGCGGCTGCTGACCTTCTGCAACAACGCCGGACCGGCGTTTATTCTGGGCATCGTGGGAAACGGTGTGTTTCACAGCTCCCGGGCAGGGGTATGGCTGTATCTTCTCCACGCCGCCTCCGCCACGGCGGTGGGGCTGCTCCTGTGCCGCACTGGAGGGGCGACGAAGCCGCCTGCCGTCCCCCGTACCGCCTCGGCCGGTACGCAGCGCAGCGCGGTCATACCGGTGAAAAAGCCGACCGCCTCCCTCGCCGCCGCGTTCATCGAGGCGGTGCAGAGCGGGGTGCGTGCCATGGCGGGCGTGTGCGGCTTCGTCATCTTCTTTCTGGTGCTGCTGCGTCTGGCGGAGGGGGCTTTCGGTTCGCTGCCGCCGCTGGCGGCGGGGCTCCTGGAGCTGACCAACGGCATTTTGCGCCTGACGCCGGACCGGCGCGGTTTCATCACGGCAGCGGGGCTGCTGGGCTGGGGCGGACTCAGCGTACACGGCCAGACGGCGGCGGTGCTGAGCGGCTCCGGCATCTCCCTGCGGCGGTATCTGCCCGCCAAGGCCTTGCAGGGTGCGTTATCGGCGGTGCTGGCTGCCGCCGTGTGGCGCTGGGTGCTGTGAAACGCCGGACGCTCCTCCCCGCGCGCAAAAAAAGAGACGGCTGCGCCGTCTCTTTTTCGTGTTTGCAGTTTTCCGTGGCGATGTGTCTCAGCGCTGCCCCTTGTCGTAGGGGATACCCTCCGCCTTGGGCGCACGGGACTTCTTGGATGTGAACGCCAGCACCACCAGCGAGATGATGTAGGGCATCATGTTGTACACCGGGCCGGGGATGTTCATGGCCTTCAGGAAGTCGAAGCCGGCATACACATTGGACAGCGCCCGGAACAGGCCGAACAGCAAGGCCGCCAGCGCGATGCGGGTGGGCTTCCACTGGCCGAAGATCATAACGGCCAGCGCCAGGAAGCCAAAGCCGGCCACGCCGTATTCGAACCGCCACTCGGACACGCCGGCGGTGATGAACACGATGCCGCCCAGGCCGCCCAGCATACCGGAGATCAGGACGCCGGCCCAGCGCATCTTATAGACGTTGATGCCCACGGAGTCCGCCGCCTGGGGATGCTCGCCGCAGGCCATGAGGCGCAGACCGAAGCGGGTCTTGTACAGCACCACATAGGCACCGATCAGCAGCAGCAGCGTCACCAGCATGAACCAGCTGAACTCGAAGGAGCCGATGTTCACCACAAACGCCTTCTTGGCGCCGGCGTACTGGATGATGGAGGACACGTCATCGGGGTTGGCGGCGGTGTTGATGGCCTTGACGATGACGGTGGCGCCGGCGGTGCCCAGCATGTTCAGGGCCGTGCCCACGATGGTCTGGTCCGCCTTGAAGTTGATGCAGGCCACGGCCAGCAGGCTGGAATAGACGGTGCCCAGCAGCGCGGCGGCCAGCAGCACCACCACGATCATCGCAAAGGCAGAGGAGTTGGCGGGCATGTAGCGCATGGCCAGCGCGCCGCCCAGCGCGCCCATGATCATGACGCCCTCCAGACCCAGGTTGATAACGCCGGAATGCTCGGAGAAGCAGCCGCCCAGTGCCACCAGGATCAGCACGGAGGCGAAGATCAGCGTATATTGCAGCAGCAGTACCATTACTGATCCCCTCCCTTCTCCGCAGATGTGTCTGTTTGCGAGGCGGCCTGTTCCGCCGCCTTCGCCTTCTGGATGGCCTTTTCCTCACGGCGGGCGATGGCGCTGTTCATGGCGTACTTCATAAACAGCACGAAGCCGCACAGGTAGATGATGACGGCGGCGATAAGGTCGGAGACCTGTGCGCAGTACATGGTCTTATCCACATACGCGCCGCCGGCGGTGATGTGCTGGATGAAGAAGGAGGCCAGAATGGTGCCGATGGGGTGCAGGCCGCCCAGGAACGCGGCGGCGATGCCGCTGAAGCCCATGCCGGGCACGGAGGAGGCGGTGCACTGCCACTGCTCATAGCCGGTGAGGTAGAACATGGAGGCGCCCAGCGCCGCCAGCGCGCCGGAGATGGCCAGCGTCAGGATGATGTTGCGCTTTTCCGCCATGCCGCAGTACTTGGCGGCGTTCTTGTTGTTGCCGGTAGCCCGCAGCTCGTAGCCGAAGCGGGTCTTTTCCAGCACCACCCAGACAAGGATGGCGATGACCACCGACAGCGGCAGCGCCAGACCCACATACTTGTTGTCATTGAACAGCGCGCCCAGGCCCAAAGAGGGCAGGATGGCGCCGGGGTTGGTGTCCGCCAGCACCACGGTGTAGGGGCTGGCCACCTCCTTGACGTTGGTCAGGAGCATATTGGTCAGGTAGAGGACGATCCAGTTCAGCATGATGCCGGAAATGACCTCGTTGACGTTGCAGTAGGACTTCAGCAGGCCGGAGACAACACCCAGCAGGGCGCCGCCCACCATGGCCAGCAGCATACAGGGCAGCCAGCTCCAGCCCCACGCCAGCGCGGCGTACAGGCTCAGGGCCACACCGGCGCAGTACTGGCCGGCGGCGCCGATGTTGAACAGGCCCACCTTGTAGGCGAACAGGATGGCCAGCGCGCACATCAGCAGCGGCGCGGTCTTGACCAGCGTGTTGCCCAGGTACTTCAGCTGGGTGTCGGAACGGCTGTACGTCAGGAAGTTCTTCATGACGGTGGCGATGGCCTCTCCGGCGCCGTTGGGGTTGATGAACAGCAGCACGATGTAACCGATGAGCATGCCCAGCACCACACACACCAGAGAGGCCAGCAGGGACTGGACGCCGCTGTTTTTCAGGAGATTCTTTTTCATGCCGTCACCTCGTCTCTCTTGGCGCCGGCCATGTACAGGCCCAGCTCCTCCTGGGTGGTCTTTTTCGGGTCAAGCTCGCCCACGATCTCGCCCTCGTACATGACGAGGATGCGGTCGGGCACGTCCATGACCTCGTCCAGCTCCAGCGATACCAGCAGGACGGCCTTGCCCTTGTCCCGCTCGGCCACCAGCTGCTTGTGGATATACTCGATGGCGCCCACATCCAGACCGCGGGTGGGCTGCACCGCCACCAGCAGCTCGGGATCGCGGTCGATCTCACGGGCCACGATGGCCTTCTGCTGGTTGCCGCCGGACATGCTGCGGGCCGCGGTGACGGGGCCCTGTCCGCTGCGGACATCGTACTGCTCGATGAGCTTTTCCGCGTATTTGCGGATGTTGTCCCGGCGGAGGAATCCGGCCTTGTCGGTGAACTCCGGCTCGAAGTACCGCTGGAGCACCAGATTGTCCTCCAGCGAGTAGTCCAGCACCAGACCGTGCTTGTGGCGGTCCTCAGGGATGTGGGACATGCCCATGGTGTTGCGCTTGCGGATGGAGGCGTGGGTGATGTCCTTGCCGCAGAGGGAGATCTTGCCGGAGGCCAGCGGCTCCAGACCGGTGAGGCCGTAGATGAACTCCGTCTGGCCGTTGCCGTCGATGCCGGCCAGGCACACGATCTCACCCCGGCGCACCTTCAGGCTCACGTCGCGGACGGCGTTGTTCTTATGTATCTTGCTGGCCACGGTCATATGCGCCACGTCCAGCACCACGTCGCCGGGGGTGCAGGGCTTCTTCTCCACATGGAAATTGACATTGCGCCCCACCATCATGGCGGACAGCTGCTCCATGGAGGTGTCCTTCGTCTCCACGGTGCCCACACACTTGCCCTTGCGCAGCACGGTGCAGCGGTCGGCCACGGCCATGATCTCGTTGAGCTTGTGGGAGATAAACAGAATGGACTTGCCCTCCGCCGCCAGATTGCGCATGATCTCCATCAGCTCGTCGATCTCCTGGGGCGTCAGCACGGCGGTAGGTTCGTCGAAGATGAGGATCTCGTTTTCGCGGTACAGCATCTTCAGGATCTCGGTACGCTGCTGCATGCCCACGGTGATGTCCTCGATCAGCGCGTCCGGGTCCACCTTCAGGCCGTATTTCTCGCTGAGGGCCAGCACCCGCTGGCGGGCCTCCTTCTTCTGGAGGAAGCCGTGCTTCGTGGGCTCCACGCCCAGGATGATGTTGTCCAGCACGGAGAAGCACTCCACCAGCTTGAAGTGCTGGTGGACCATGCCGATGCCCAGTGCATTGGCGTCGTTGGGGTCTTTGATGGACACCTCCACGCCGTCCTTTTTGATGATGCCCTCCTCGGGCTGGTACAGGCCGAACAGCACGCTCATCAGCGTGGACTTGCCGGCGCCGTTTTCGCCCAGCAGGGCGTGGATCTCTCCCTTTTTCACCTGTAAGGTGATGTCGTCATTGGCGATGATACCGGGAAACCGTTTTGTGATGTGCAGCATTTCGATGGCATACGGTGTATCCAAGTTTTCGCCCTCCCTTCCGTTTTATGGCCCGCCGCTTGCGCTGTGTGCGGGGACGGAAACCATGAATATATTCAGTATACTATACTTCCCGGCATAAAGCAAAGTTTTTTCGGAGTTTTGACGATACTTTTGACGATACCGGTAACGGCAATTGCCGGAAAACGCGCAAAAAAACAGAGGCTGCGGATGCAGCCTCTGTTTTTTACGGTAAGTACAGGCTTACTTGATGTTGCCCAGATCCTCCACCGTGATGACGGTGGCGAAGTCGGAGGCAGCCTTGGTGATGTCGTTGCTGACGGTCAGGGTGCCGTCGAACATGGCCTTCACCAGAGCCTTGTAGTCGTCCTGGGTGAACGCACCATCAGCCCACTGGGTGGACTCCATGGGGATCTGGACGTAGTTTGCAGTGGGATCGTCAGCGGACACCAGACCCAGCGTGTCGATCTTGGCGGAGTACTTCTCCCAGTTGCCATTGACGATGACATCGGTCAGGGTGTCATAGGTGGCGGGATACAGACCCTTCATGGCGGAGGTGACGGTCAGAGCCTTGTAGCCCTCGATGGTGGCGGCATCAGCGCCCTCGCCGGCGGCGTAGTTGGCAATGACACCGGCCTGATCAACGTCAACACCGATGACCTTGGCGCCCTCGACCTTCTTGGCGGCGTCAACAGCGGAGGTGTAGATACCGCCGCCGCAGGCGAACACGACCTCAGTGCCGCCGGCATACCAGGTATCCATAGCGGCAGTGATGTCGGCATCACCGGAGAACTGGTTGCCGTAAGCATAGTTCAGCTTGACATCGGTCAGCTTCAGCTCGGCGGCAGCAGCGTCAACGCCCTGCACAAAGCCGTAGCCGTAGCGCTGAACAGCGGGGACAGCCATGCCGCCCAGGAAGCCCAGGTTCTTGTAGCCCAGCTTCACAGCAGCGTAGCCGGCCATGTAGCCGCACAGCTCTTCCTGATACACAGCACAGTACAGGTTGGCGGGAACCACAAAGCCCTCGCCCAGGTCATCGGCGGACACGTCCAGCGCGATGAACTTGACATCGGAGAAGTTGGGGGCGGTCTCCGCGATGGCGGCGCCGAAGGCGTAGCCGGGCATCACGATGACGTTGTAGCCCTGGTCGATAGCGCTCTCGATCATGGCCACACGGTCGGCGGTGTTATCGCCGGCGGGCTTGAAGTACTGGAAGTCCACACCGTTGGCCTCCGCGAAAGCCTTGCAGGCCTCGTAGGTGGTCTGGTTGAAGGACTGGTCGGTGATGTCACCGTAGTCGGTGATCATGGCGACCTTGTAGGTGGTCTCCGTGTTATCGCCAGAGTTGTCCAGATCCTGGTTATCGGGCTGCTTCTGCTCGCCGCAGGCGACCAGAGACAGAGCCATGACCAGGGCCAAAATCAGAGCAAGAAACTTTTTCATGATTCTTAATCTACCTTCCTAAATTTTTTTATTTTCACGCCTCGCGGCGGGAAAACCAAGTGTGCGGAGGAGAGGTACCCCTCTCACCGCAGGGTGCATTATAGCAGATTGCTTTACAAATAGCAAGCCATTTCCATACTTTTCAGGGACATTCTAAACAAATTTTACAGTTAATTTGCATTTCGTTTGTGTGAAGCGCACGGTTTTCTTACTTCGCCGCCATTTTCACCGCGATCTCCAGACCGATCTTCATCATGTTGGTGAAGGTGTTCTGGCGGTCGTCGGCGGACAGCTCCTCGCCGGTGACAAGGTTATCGGAGATAGAGCAGATGGCCAGCGCCCGCTTGCCGGTATAGGCGGCGGTGCAGTACAGGCCGGCGGCCTCCATCTCCACCGCCATGACGCCCATCTTGGCGTAGCGCATATTGCGTCCGGCGGCGTCGTAGAACGTGTCGGAGGAGTAGAGATTGCCCACGGGCATCTTTACGCCCAGCTCCTTGGCACTCTCCACGGCGGCCATCAGCAGGTCGAAGTCGCAGATGGGGGCGTAAGCGCCGCCCAGCTCGTACTGGTCGGCAAAGCTGGAATTGGTGCAGGCGCCCTGACCGGCCACCACGCTGCCCAGCTCCAGATCGGCGCGCATGGCCCCGGCGGAGCCGACGCGGATGATATTCTCCACGTCGTACTGGGTGTACAGCTCATAGGAATAAATGCCGATGGAAGGGATTCCCATGCCGCTGGCCATGACGGAGACAGGCACGCCCTTGTAGGTGCCGGTGTAGCCCTGCACGCCGCGGACATTGTTGACCAGCTTCGGCTCGGTCAGGAACGTCTCCGCGATGAACTTGGCGCGCAGGGGGTCGCCGGGCATGAGAACAGTCTTGGCGAAATCGCCCTTAACGGCGTTGTTGTGGGGGGTAGGCATAGTGATTCCTCCTTATATAATTATTGTTCCATGGCCTTGACGGCCTTGACGATACGGCTGGTACCCAGACGATCCGCGCCCAGCGCGATGAAGTCCCGGGCGTCGTTGAGGTCGGCGATGCCGCCGGCGGCCTTGATCTTCACATGGGGCGCCACATGGGCCTTGAACAGCGCCACATCCTCGCGGGTGGCTCCGCCGCCGCCGAAGCCGGTGGAGGTCTTGATATAGTCCGCGCCGGACTCGGACACCACGCGGCACAGCTCGATCTTCTCGGCGTCGGTGAGCATACACGTCTCGATGATGACCTTCAGCAGCTTGCCGCCGCAGTGCTCCTTGATGGCCTTGATCTCGTCCAGCACCTGCTCGTACAGGCCGTCCTTGACCCAGCCGATGTTGATGACCATGTCGATCTCCGACGCGCCGTTCTTCACGGCGTCGGCGGCCTCAAAGCACTTGGCGGCGGTGGTATCGTAGCCGTTAGGGAAGCCGATAACAGTGCAGATGGCGATCTTGCCGTCCACATATTCCGCCGCCTGCTTCACATAGCTGGCCGGGATGCAGACGCTGGCGCAGCCGTACTTCACGCCGTCGTCGCAGATGGTCTTGATCTCCGCCCATGTGGCGGTTTGGCTCAGCAGCGTGTGATCCACGCGGCCGAGGATATTTTTCAGCTCTTCGTTCATAGAAAAGGCTCCTTTCGGGATTTTTCCGCTCATATAGAACGATTATAGCATAGGCGTAAAAAAAAGGCAACTCCCTGCCGGTTTCCGGCGTGACGCGCGCGTCATGCTCCGATCACACCCCGCCGACACAACCGAAAAAAGAGGAGAGGGAATTTCCCTCTCCTCTTTCAAAAAGCCGGTGTTGGCGCGGTTTTGCTTACTTGCCGAAGTAGCGGTTCAGCAGACCCTCAAAGGCCTTGCCGTGGCGGGCTTCGTCACGGGCCATTTCATCGTCTCGCCGACGGGCAGGCCGCTTCGCGTCCTATGGGAACCTCGGTATCAAGCGGTTTTCCAGCCACGCCGCCGGTCATCGTAAGCAACGCCTCCCTCCATTCCCCACCCTCAAAAAGTGCCACTTTTTATCCACTTTTGGGAGGCTACGATTATGGCAAAACAGGCAGATACGGGCGTCTATCAACTACGCAACGGAAATTGGGCGTTCCGCTACACACTGACAGAGAACGGAAACAAGAAAGATGTCCGGAGGTCAAAAAATGAAAACGGGCAGAAATTGAGAAATATGCGGGAGGCGATTGTCGCAAGAGATGTTGCTATCCGACAGGCACAATCGGCTAACAAGCCTAAGCCCATCCTCCGCCGGACGGTAAAAGAAGTTTTTCAGGAGTATTGTATCAGCGGGCGGTCAGACCGCGCCTATCAGACCAAACGGAAACAGGACAGTATATGGGAAAACCATCTCTGTGCGAAGTTCGGCAAAAAATATGTCAGTGAAATTACTCCGGCGGCTGTGATGGACTACCTCTCGGAACTCTACTATGTGGAGGGATTTTCCTATCAATACACGGAGAGTTTTCTAAAAATGTTCTATCTCATTTTTGGGCAGGCGTATTCCCGCAACTATCTGTCCGTGGATGCCTACAACAAACTGTGTGTCAATAAGGACACAAAAATCAGAATGCCGAAAATGAAAACGGAGGATGATACCGCTATCGTTTCTTTTACCCGTCAGGAGCTTGTGCTTCTGGATGAATACTTCAAAGGAACAAACGCGGAAACCGCATATCTGCTTGGTCGATATTGCGGGCTGCGTATCAATGAGTGTTTCGGGCTGAAATGGTCTAATGTGGATTTAGAGGCAGGCATAATCACCATTGACCGGCAGATGCAGTATCAGGATGGCCTAATCAAACTTGTTGCTCCCAAAACACGAAATTCAAAGCGGGTGATTTACCTGTGTGATTTCCTAAAAGACTATTTAGAAAAGAAACTTGTCCAGAGGGCAGCCGACGAAAAGGAATTTTCCGCCCTGCGGCAGCAAAACCGCCGGATGATTGAAGATATTGACGGGAAAATGATACCCTCCACCGACCTTGTGAATTGCCTCTCCAATGGCCGTATTCAAACTGTAAATTCAATGAAGTATCCCACGCGGGAAATCAAGGCAAACCTTCATATTACGTTCAAATATCATTACCTGCGGCATACCTATGGCACGTTGATGGCAGAAATGAATACGCCCGCACACCTGCTCTGTAAGCAGATGGGGCACAGCAATATCCACATCACGCAACGCTACTATATCGCTGTATCGCCGTCAGGCGTAGAGGTTCTGCGAGGAAACCTGAACCAGCTATAACGGAACATCTTTTCACATCTTTACACAACAAACAGCAACAGCGGAGAAGTTTTCACTTCTCCGCTTCATCTTTATACATCTCCGCAACTTTTCCAACAAACGCCCTCATTTGATTTACGATTTCCGGCGGGTATGTAATGCGGATGCTGCGGCCCAGACCGGCCACCCAACCATAGAATTGGTCGCTGACCTCCACCGAAGCCGTAAATGTGAAATGGTCTTTATCGTCTGGTATCAATATTGTATCCTTACCAAACCGGTCAAACACAACATCGGCCATTCGGTTTTGGCAGCGGAAACGGACGCGATGCTCTGGGCCGCCAAACATATTGAACATTTTCATCGGACGGGCCAGCAGTTCCTTTTCGTTGTATTCCCGTTTCCCTTGGCGTGGTTGCGGAATCGCTCTGATATTCTCCATCCTATCTACACGGTAATGGAGGAACGTCCCTTTCTCCGTATAGGCATAGAGGTAGTAATAGCCGCCGCTCCACAGAATAGCAAAAGGACTAACTGTGATAGGCTTTCCCTTATTGCTGTATTGCTTCTTCTTGTCCCATGTGTAGTGGTAAAAACGGAAACATACCTGCCAATCGCTGGCGATACAGTCATAGAGCTTGTCGCTCTCCCGCACCACACTTTCATTCATGCTGCGGACACGCTCTGCGACAAATGCCTGCCGGTTTAGTTTGGAACGGGTATAACAGTCAGTCTTTTTCAAAACCTTTTTGGTAAGGCTGTCCGCTGTCTTTTGGGTGATGAACTTGGAGGACTGAATACTATCCACAATCAAGCGGAGTTCATTAGAGGTGTAGTCCTTGCGTTCCAACCAATAGCCCCGCGTCCTGCCATCGTAGTTGATGGCAATATCCTCTCTGGTATTTAAGGCGTGAATATCCCGGTAGACTGTCCGCACCTCTACCGCATCATCTACCATAGCATAGTAGTCCAGAATGTCCTTCATATTGGCCGTGTGGCCCTCACAGGTATTTTCCAACAGGTATTCATAAAGAAGGTTCTGACGGGATATAGACATCGCTGCGGCCTCCTGTCATTTTGCTAAAAAGCGGTTGATGATACCCAACAGCATCAGCATATCGTTTTCATCCAAGCGTTTCATTCCCTCCAACGCCTTTTGGATAAGTTCAGGGTTCTGCGTGGATGTATCAAAAAACTGCTGCGGAGTAATCTTGAAGTAATCACAGATGGCAAAAAACTCTTTCAACGGAGGGAGAGCCTTTCCAGAAGAAATGTTATATACATACCCCCTGCTATGGCCCAAATCATAGCTCATTTGATATTCAGAAACGCCCTTTTTCAACCGAAGTTGCGTAATACGTTCTCTTACAAAATCCTCATACATTTCCGTTATCACCTCAAAAAAATGATAACGGTAGTTCTCCTTCAAATAGTAATATAATTTTAGTTGTTGAGTGTTGATTAGCCGAAAAATATATGTTATTATTGTGTCAGATTTGTTGAGAAAACAAATTTAACAAGAAAACGACAAAAGCAGGAGGGAGAAAGATGGCCGACACAATGGGAACAAAAGAAGCATCCGAATTATGGGGATACAAACCGGCGACGATCTCAAAATGGTGTCGTGAGGGACTCATTCCAGATGCCTCGCAAGATGCCCCCGGAAGTCCGTGGCATATTCCCAAAGACGCAAAATGTCCAAAAGATAAAAAAGGGGGGAAAGATGCCAAATGAAAAAGGCAATTACCCTATCCTTAGCCGTGCTACTGGTTTTCCTGTTGATTGGGTGCGGAAAAGCAAGTGGCCCGCAGACTTACTACGCAACAAGCGCTACATTATCTGCTTACGGCAAGGAACTGCAAGGCCCTCGTGGGATCGAACCAGAGGAAATCTATTTGATCGTCGATGGCAACGATATGGAGTTCCACAATTACGGAAAAACCTATATAGGCCACCGACAAAAGGATGGCTCACAAGTGATTGAATGGGACGAAGAACCCCTGCTCCTCGAATACTCGCGTTTGTCATTCACATCTCTTGTTCCGTGTTCCAAAAACGACCAGCCAGACGGCTACGAACTTTGGTTTAACCTCACCTATTACGGAGAGGACTATAGTATGCTTGCCGGTATCGACTATAAAATCAGATTAAGATAATAAAGGAGAAAAAGGAATGAAACGAATAACTATTTTGATTTTGGCCATCATTATGGGCTTGTCCTTAGTGGCCTGCGGTGGTAATAGCAATGCTGACACCCCTAAAGTCGGCGATTTTACTCCTGTGCCTTGTGAGGTTGCCGTCCACGATTTTTTCATCACTTCATTTGATAATGAACCGTATATCGTGTTGTATCTCGACATCACAAACAAAACGGATAAATCTCTTCAGGCAGATGATTTGGCAAGCCCCACACTTTACCAAAATGGCGCTCAAGTTTCTGATCTCGACGACGATGACTCTTGGATGAAGCGGTCCGATATTATTTATCCCGATGGTTTTGAACCTGCTCTCAGATATGCCGACAGAATTCAAAGTGGTGCGACCGCAACTGTTTACTATGTTTTACCCATAAAAAACACAACAGATGATATTACCGTAGAGGTTTATGGTTGTGAAACTCACATCACAGATAATGGGGGCAGTTATATCGCCGTTAGCGAAGATGTAATCTTCACTGATACGCTAAAAATTAGCTGATAACAAAACGGGGAGCATATTGCTCCCCGTTTTTTAAGTCAGACATTTAGGTCAGTTTACAAGGAACTACACGCAGGCCGAGAAACGGGCTGCTGACAACAAATAAAGGCTGAATATCAAGCACCGGGAAAGTGCGGGATATTCAGCCTGTTTTGTTGTCTGGGGTTTCCAAAGGGGCTTGCCCCTTGGCACACGACTTTGCTCGCAAAGTGTAGTGTGTTATACGTTCTGTCGGCGTTGCCGTGAAAATGCCGTTGCCGCCGGAGAGGGCAAGGGCATTTGAAGCGGCAGGAAAACAGGACTGTGATTGCGTGGCGTGGAGCCGCAAGCGCAGGACTGGTTTCATCAGCAGACAGGGCGTATATGAATGCCCCCGTCCCTCGTCCCACGCCGGACTTCGGGACAAAATGTCCCGAACCTGTGGACACACTAACTAAAAAGCAGACGGATTTTCTTTTCAAAATTGAAATGGGCGGGAAGCCGTTTTAGGGCTTTCCCGCCTTGATTGCCCGTTAGCAAAGACGGGCGGGGCTGTCAACGGCGGCGCATGAAATGCGCCGTTCATCTTGACCGTTGACTGGCTCGACTGGCTTTGCTATTTTTTCAACAGGTAAATTTAGATAATTAGTAAATTGACACTAATACGGCTCTTTCTTGCTCTGCCATTTTCTCATAAAATTTTTTCAAACTTTCAAATGAGCTTCTTAAATCATCTTTAATTTTATCAGCTTCTTCGTATTCCCAAATATCAGGGTAAATATCGTTTTGGCGAAACGCACTCATATCAAATTTATCGATATATGTTTCAAAATCAAGCTCTTGCAACGCTTTTGCAATTTCTTTCACTCTATCGGTTTTCGTTCCAGATATAAATTCTTCGATTTCTTCCCCAGAAATATTAAACTGTCCTACAATCGCTTCACTGATTAAATTATCTTCAATCGGTTCGCTGGCAGATTTTCCTGTCAGCAAGAAATGAAGTGCGTCCCACATTTTATCTATATCACAAATTTCCAAGTTCTCATTTTCCTGCGCTTCTTCCACATCATCAAGACACATAAATTTTTCTAATTCAGTGTCAGTAGTTGACTGATAATTTGCAATCATTCCCATTTGTTTTTCCTCCATATTTTACTGTATTGTTCTCTACTTCCGTCCCCGCTGTGGGTTTGGATTTTTCAGCAAGTCCGATTTCTGTGCAATCTTTTTCAGCCACTTCTTTTCTTCCTCGGACAGCTTCTTCAAATTCAGTTTAAGCCGCTTGCAGATAAACGCCAGCGACGCTTGCTCCGGGTCGCTGCCCTCTTTAGCGGTTTCCTCGGCGGTCTGCAAGAAATCTTCCAGCGGATTGTCCTCCGGAACGCTGAAAAAATCGTCCTTATGGGCTTCCCGCAGGTCAAGGGCTATCTTGTTTATGTCTTGCTGTATCACATAGCGGCAAAAGCTGTCATCGTCAATATGGGCGGCGACAAGCTGCCTTAACTGCGGGTCGGACAAGCCGGGATTGTGCTGCTTCATAATGGTTGCGCTCATAATATCCACAATGGCATTTGCGCTCTGTACCTGCTTGACTGCCGTTCCGTTCACATAGATTTCAAGGTCAGCCATCAGCCGGGGGAAATCCGGGTGTACCGCCAGCTCACACAAGAGGGAAGTATCCACCCGCCCACTTTTCAATAGTTCAATCATATCATCACTCAAGCGCAGGTCTGCAAGATCGGCGTTTGGGTGATTTTTTGTTTTAGAGCGTCCCAGCAGGTAATCAACGGTCACTTCATAAACCTTTGCCAGCTGGATAAGGGCATGGTGGCTGATGTCTTTGAGATTGTCTCCCTCATAACTGCCTAAAGCAGATTTGGAAAGATGAGTTTCCTCCGCAAGCTGTTCCAGCGTCAGCCCTCGTTCCACACGCAGGTCTTTCAATCGTTCCTGTATGGATAGCCTCACGCAAATTGGCTTTTCTGGCAAAGTAATAATGATAGTCCCCGCCGTTGCGACTTATCAGGTCAATGTCTTCCAACCGCCTGAAATAGTTGGCTATGGTTTGCCTGCTAACCGGATGGTCTCGCTCCCTCATCAACACTTCTAAACGTTCATCCGGCAACCTCTGGAAATCATCGTCATTGAGAAAGTAATAGAAAAAGTATGCCAACTTCGTAAAGTTTGTCTGCGGGGCATAATTGAGGTCAAGCATACAATACACCTTGAACGGGTCGGATATTTTCTCAATATTATATGTAATCTGGGGTTTTCTTCCGTCCTCGGTAAAGGCAACACCCCATCGATCTAATCTTCTACTAATTCCCTCAGGGTCGTGCGTTCCCAGCATCTGCGATAACTCCGCATAGGGGTAAGGCCTAATTTCTAACATATTCTTCTCCTTCTTTAAGTCAGGCATTTAACAACAGTTCTCTTTTTATTATTGCTGTTAAATGTCTGACTTAAAACTATTAAGCGATTTTCTTCGGTTCTTCGGCGGAGGTCTGTTCTTTGCTCTCCGCTTCTGCGTCTTTCTCTTGGGTCGTTTTCAAGTAAGAGCTACAATCAATCACGGCAACCTTGTTGTAGAGGTAGAAAATTGGGTTCTCGTAATACTTAGGAAATTGGTCTACAAACCAACGCCTGATAATTGCGTAATGTGAGGGGGCAGTCAGGCCACCGCAATCTTTCAAGAAGTTATATGACTTCAAGTATTGCTCTGCGTCAGGCAGGCCGTTAATGAAACTCTCCATATTCTTGTATGTGAGCTTTTTGTAGGGATTGCATTTGGACTTTTGTCCCGTCTTTTTAGAAACATACTTGCTGGGGGTGCGGTGGGTGCGATTGACAACCTTCATAGTGGGAAAATCCCTGAGGAACTGGCTAATGGTCTGATATTCTCTGCTGGTGGGGTCATTCATCTTCTTGGCAAAATCTGCGGTAATGGTAATGGTCATCTTGGCAAAATCAACATTGTAAGCGTTCATTTTTGTGTCCTCCTGAAATCAATTAAGACGCTTTGCCCAGCTCGGCGGGCTCGGTTTCATTTTTTTCATCCTCGGCTGTTTCATCGTCATCGCATGGCACGTCGAGAATTGCACTCGCAATACGATGAGTAGAGATTTCTTCGTTTGCCTTCTTCATATCAAACCCCTTTTTTTCGGGGTCAAACTCACCCAAAAACCATTTTTTCGTGAAGGGATAAACGCTGGTGTTGGATGCTTTTGCCATTGCTTTAACGGCCTCGTATTCTTTCATAAGCTGTTCAGCAATTCTCTGAGTAGCAATATACGCTTCCATAAACTCGAAATCCATTCCATCATAAGTTCTCTTTGCCTTGGTAATGTGCTTCTTCTGTTCTTTAACAGCAACCTCGAAATTCGGATGTCTGGCAATCTTGGAGGCCAGTTCTTCATAGATTTCACCAGTTCCCTTACTTGCCTTGTTGAAGCTGGCCTGAGTTCCAATAATCTTCTTGCTGATGAAATCAATGGTGAAACGCTCGGTGGAGGTGGTGTTCTTCGTCATGGTAGTTCCTTTCTGATGCTCTTGGCATCTTGCGTATTTCACAGGCCGCCGCCCTTATTTATTGTTTCGTGAGGTCTTGTTTCATCTCTCACTTTCTGTCTGTATTATAGCAATACTCCTCTGCCATAATATAGCAGAGGAGTAAAATCGTTTTCACTTATTTTTGATGTAGTTTCAACCTATGATCTTAGTTCTTTTTTAGAGATGCTCTGTGTTGTCTTCACTTGCTTTTGGATTAAAAAATATGATATAAGATGTTCAAAAACGTTCCAATCTCTTGTTTCCTGAACACCTTTGCGCTTATACTAAAAATATCCACTTTTTGAGTATCCACTTTTGGGATTGGACGGGGCTTCACCGGCGGAAAAACTGCCACTTTTATGCCACCTTTCCCCTCACCGGCACCGCCGACACAACCGAAAAAAGAGGAGAGGGAACTTCCCTCTCCTCTTTCAAAAAGCCGGTGTTGGCGCGGTTTTGCTTACTTGCCGAAGTAGCGGTTCAGCAGACCCTCGAAGGCCTTGCCGTGGCGGGCTTCGTCGCGGGCCATTTCATGGACGGTGTCGTGGATGGCGTCCAGATTATACTTCTTCGCCAGCTTGGCCAGCTCGAACTTGCCGGCGGTAGCGCCGTTCTCGGCATCCACGCGCATCTGCAGGTTCTTCTTGGTGCTGTCGGTGATGACCTCGCCCAGCAGCTCGGCGAACTTGGCGGCGTGCTCGGCCTCCTCCAGGCCGGCCTTCTCCCAGTACATACCGATCTCGGGATAGCCCTCACGATGGGCCACGCGGGCCATGGCCAGATACATACCCACCTCAGAGCACTCGCCCTCAAAGTTGGCGCGCAGACCGTCGATGATCTCCTGACGGACCTCCTCGGGGACATCGTCACCGAAGACCTTGCCGACGCCTACAACGTGCTCGGCGGCCCAGGACTTCTCCTCGGACTGGAGCAGGAACTTGTCGCCGCTGACGTGGCAGACAGGGCACTCGGCCGGGGGAACGTCGCCCTCATGAACATAACCGCAAACAGGACATACCCACTTTTTCATAATCGTATCCTCCAATTTTCATTATTATATTGATCTGTGAGGGGTCTTCCCTCTCGCTTACTGTGGTCAGTATACCACGGACGGCGGATTTGATAAGTTGCAATTGCAACACTTTGAAAGTTTTTCCTGTTTTTTTACAATTTCAAAAAGTCGCGCCAGACGCGGATATACCGCTCCGCCTCGTCCTGCGTGTCCGCCTCGGCGGCCATACGCAGCAGCGGCTCCGTGCCGGAGAAGCGGCAGATGACCCAGCTGCCGTCGGCAAAGTAGACCTTGCAGCCGTCGTCGCGGCAGATGCGCGCCACGGCCTTGCCGAAATCGGGCGTCTCGCCCCGGACGAACAGGCGCTCCTGCAGGGCGGCCTTGTGGTCGTGGGTCATGCGGAAATCCGCCTCCGCCCACTGGGGGTCACCGTACTGCCGGGCGATCTCCGCAAACAGCTCCGACACGGATTTGCCGGTGACGGCCAGCATCTCCACCAGCAGCGCGGCGGCGTAGATGCCGTCCTTGCCGGAGATATGTCCCCGCACGGCCATGCCGCCGGAGGACTCGCCGCCGATGACCGCGTCGGTCTCCGCCATCTTCGCGGACACCCATTTGAAGCCCACCGGCACCTCATAGCACTTCTCGCCCAGACCCTCCGCCACCCGATCCAGCAGGTGGCTGGTGGAGTTGTTGCGGACGCAGGGGCCGTGCCAGCCCCGGTACTTCACCAGATAGTAGTACAGCAGCACCAGCAGCTTGTTGGGGGAGACGAACCGCCCCTCGTTGTCGATAACGCCCAGCCGGTCGGCGTCGCCGTCGGTGGCGATGCCCAGATCGCAGTGCTTGTCCAGCACCAGCGCCGCCAGCGGCTTCAGCGTATCCACATTGGGTGCGGGCAGCTTGCCGCCGAACAGGGTATCGTGGCGGTCGTGGATGACCTCCAGATCGCAGCGGCAGGTGGTCAGCAGCATACTCAGGCTGGACCAGCTCACGCCGTACATAGGGTCAAAGCCGATGCGCAGCGCCGCTTTTTTGATGGCGTCCACATCCACGGCGGCGAGGATGCTGTCCAGATATTCATTCATGGGATTGGCCTCGGTGATAAGGCCCTTCTCCAGCGCCTCATCGTAGTCCACGCTCCTGACGTCGTCGGGGGTCAGCTGTGCGATCTCCGCCTCGATGCGGGCGGTCACGGTCTGGTCGGCGTCGCGGCCTCCGGCGGTGAACACCTTGATGCCGTTGTAGATGGCGGGGTTGTGGCTGGCGGTAACGGCAATGCCGTAGGGCTCCTGCCGCTTTTTGACGGTGAACATCATCAGCGGCGTGGGGCTGGAGCGGTTGATGACGAAGGGGTGGAAGCCGTAGCCCACCAGCACCTCCGCCGCCCAGTGGGCGGATTCCTTGGACAAAAAGCGCCGGTCGTAGCCCACGCAGATCTCCGCGCCGGACAGCCCCTCCTTCTCCATCAGACGGCACAGCCCCGCCATCAGCAGGCGGATGTTCTCCTTGGTAAATTCATCGGCGATGACGGCGCGCCAGCCGCCGGTACCGAATTTGATCATAGACCCGATCTCCTTTCAGCGGGACGGTCAGCGCCCTCCCGCAGCATATCCGATGATAGTATAGCCAATCCCGCGGCGGGAGAAAAGCCGCGAAAGGTGCGAAAAAGCGGGGCATCCTGCTCTGTTTTCTCAGTAGTCCACCTTCATCAGGCACAGACCCTCCGGCGGAGCGGTAGGCCCGGCCAGCTTCCGGTCCTTGGCCAGCAGGATCTCCTGCACATAGGCGGGCTCCCAGTAGCCGCGCCCCACCTCCAGCAGCGTCCCCACCAGAATACGCACCATGTTCTGGAGGAAGCCGGTGCCGTGGAACGTGAAGATCACCCGATCCTTCCGGCGCTCCACGGTGATGCTGTCCACCAGACGGACGGTGGATTTCTTCATGCGGGGATTTCCGCAGAAGCTGGCGAAGTCATGCTCGCCGGTGAGGTACGCCGCCGCCTGCTGCATCCGCTCCACATCGGGGCGGTAGTCCAGCAGCGTCACATACTTCCGGTCGAACACCGGCTTCACCGGCCCGTCAAAGCAGGTGTAGCGGTAGGTCTTGCCCAGCGCGTTGTAGCGGGCGTGGAACCGGGGCGCTGCCTCCTTCACCTCCCGGACGGCGATGGCGTCGGGCAGGTAACGGTTCAGGTAATCGCGGATCTCGTCCGGCGTCTCCGTCACATCCAGCACGGCGTTGGCGGTCATGGCGCGGGCGTGGACGCCCGCATCGGTGCGCCCCGCGCCGATGATCTCCACCGGACGCCCCTGTAGCCGGGAAAGCACGCTCTCCAGCTTGCCCTGTATGGTGTCCTTCCCCGGCTGGCGCTCCCAGCCGAAAAAGCGGGCACCGTCATAGGCGATGGTCAGCTTGTAGTTCTGTTCCAAAAGAAATCACGCCCTTTCTGCCTCATTGTAGCAGAAAGGGCGTGATTTGCCAACGTATTTTCTTTACAGCCAGCCCATCATCTTGACAAAGCTGTACAGCAGCTTCAGGCCATAGAAGATGATGACGGCGCCGCAGACCTTGTTGATGACGTTCAGCACCTTCTCGTTGAACTTGCTGCCCAGCAGAGATACCAGCGTGGACACCGTCAAAAACCAGATCACGGAGGCGGAGCCGAAGCCGAGGATGAAGGGAACGTCGCCGCCGGTGGGCAGCGTGGCGCGGAAGGCGCCCAGCATCATGGTGCCGTCGATAATGGCCTGGGGGTTCAGCCACGTCACCACAAAGGCGGAGGTAATGAGCTTCCAGATCGGCACGTTCACGTCCCGGCCGCCCTCCAGACTGGCCTTGGAGCGCAACAGGCCCACGCCGATCCAGATGACGATCAAACTGCCGATGGCCAGAATGACCTTCTGGAGCCAAGGCACCGCCTGCATCAGCGCGCCCGCGCCCAGAAAGCAGCTGAGTCCCAGCGAGATATCCCAGAAGATGACGATCAGCGCCGTGAGATAGACGCGGCTGCGCCGCTGGGTCAGAGCGCTGTTGATGACGAACAGGTTTTGCAGGCCGATGGGCGCCACATAGGCAAGGCCCATCGTCAGGCCCTGAAGATAGATATTCATGGAGTGATTTTCTCCTCGTTGCTATTTACTTTGTTTTTCTTACCTGCTATTATGATAGCACCTGCGCCGGAAAAAGCAAGAGCGCAGATTTATGTGAGCAGATCAGGAGGAACTAACCATGTCCGAACAGCACTACGACTGTCCCTGTATGGAGAAATGCCCGCTGCACCACGCCATGCAGCTCATCGGCGGCAAATGGAAGGTGCAGATCCTGTGTGCCGTGTGCAACGCCGGCGCCATCCGCTACAACGCGCTGCGGGGCAAGCTGGACGGCGTGAGCAACACTGTACTGTCCTCCGCGCTGCGGGAGCTGGAGCGGGACGGGCTCCTCACCCGCAAGGAATATCTGGAGGTGCCGGTGCGGGTGGAGTACAGCCCCACCGACAGCTGCCGGGAGCTGCTGCCCATTCTGGAGCAGCTGTCGGACTGGGCGGAAAAGCAGATGTGACGCACATACCCCGCCCATGCGGCGGCACAGGCGGGGTATGTCTTCCCTATGTATCGGTGTATCAGACGGAGATGCGGCGAACGCCGTCATTGGCCTTCAGGAAGGCCAGCGCCTCCTCGTGGCTGATGGGCGGGTCCAGCTTGGCGGTGACCTCCATGCGCAGTACGCCGTCCTCGCGGGTCAGGCTGCTCTCGGTGATCTGTCCCCGGTGCGCCTGCAGCAGCTCGTCGAAGCACGCCAGCAGCGCCTCGTCGTCCGCCATTTCCACCACCAGCTCCTGCGTGGTCAGGGCGTCCGCCCCCACCGGGAAGCGGTGGAGCACGATCTGGATCACCACCAGCACGGCGGCCTCAATGAACCCGACCCAGTACAGGCCCGCGCCGATGGCCATGCCCACGGCGGCGGTTCCCCACATACCGGCGGCGGTGGTCAGGCCCCGGATGGAGTTTCCGTTCTTAAAGATAACGCCGGCGCCCAGAAAGGAAATGCCGCTGACCACCTGCGCCGCGATGCGGGCAGGATCCGCACCCCGCAGGCCGTCAACGCCCACCAGATCCACAAAGGCGTACTTGGACAGGATCATGAACAGCGCCGAGGTACAGGCGATGATGCAGTGGGTGCGGACGCCCGCCTCCTTCTGCCGCTTGCTGCGCTCCAGCCCCACCAGCGCGCCCAGCGCCGCCGCCAGCACGATACGGATGAAGAATTCCAGATTGTCAAATGCAGTCAGTGCCGCTTCCGGCACAAAGCTCGTCAAACCCGGCAGCATCGTAAGACCTCCTTTCGCGTCTTGCATTTTGAAGCCCGAAGGTGTAGTATCCTCATTATACTCGATATGTCAAGGCTTCAGCAGGGAAGATCCTGTCAAATTTTCGAATTTTCTGCGGGTTTTCCGCATACCCGCTTTCACAGACACGTCATGGACGACAGACGGCTCCGGTGCGGATAGCCGGAGCGCGTAAACGGAGGAAACGCATATGAAAAAACTTTTCACACAACTGCTGGTACTGGTACTGGCGCTGACGCTCACCGCCTGCGGCGGCCAGGCAGCCAACGATATCCCGCCGGAGGGCGAGGACGACGGCATCGTCTGTCCCGCCGGCTTCGACGGCATGGAGGAGCTGCTCGCCGCCGCCCGGGCTGAGGGCGAGCTGACGGTCTGCGGCTCCTGCGAGGAGGCGTATCTCGCCGCCGCCTGCCAGCGCTTTGAGGAGCTGTTCGGCATCCGTACCACCTACCAGTATGTGGCCTCCGGCAGCGTGCAGACCCAATCGCAGGGAACGCCGGGTCATCCCGCCGCGGATGTGTGGTTCGGCGGCAGCGCCGAGGATTGTGCCGCCTGCGGCGACGCCGGTCTGCTGGCCGCCTACGACGCCGCCCACGCCTCCCGCCTGACGGACGATCTGTACCGCGACGCGGAGGGGCTCTGGTATGGCATCAGCGTGGATCCGCTGGGCTTCGTCGTCGACCGGGATATGCTCAAGCGCATGGCGATCGACGCCCCCACGGGCTGGGCCGAGCTGCTGGACTTCCGGTATCAGGAGCTGCTCTGGACCTCCAACTATACATACGACGGGGCGGGACGGCTGCTGCTCCGCGCCGTCCGGCAGCAGCCGGAGCTGTTCGGCGGGGACAACTACCTGCTGGCGCTGGATGAGAACGTCGCCCTGTACGCCGCCTCCGACGCGGCGGTGACCCGCTGCCTCGGCACCGGCGAGTGCGTCATCGGCATCAGCTTCCTGTCCGACGGCATCGCCCGCATCGAGGGCGGCTGCACCAACCTCCGGCTGGTGCTTCCCGCCGAAGGTACCCCCTGCCGGATCGCCGCCACCGCCATTTTCAAGGACGCCGCGCACCCCAACGCCGCCAAGCTCTGGACGGAATTTGCCCTGTCCCCCGCCTGCGTGGAGCTGGCGGCCGCCAACGGCTGCTTCCAGTTCCCCGTGCTTGGCAACGCCCAGCGTCCCTCCACCTCCGCAGCCGGTCTGGATCTGCGCGGTATCGTGGCTCTCGACCGGGATGAGTCTGCGGATGTTATTGACGCCTGCATCGAGGAGACGATGACCGCCTTGGCTGAGGCCGGAGCGGACATCAGCGCGGAACGGTTCCAGACCCCCTGAACCGCCGCACCGGACAGCCGCCATCCATGGCGTGGCAGGGGAATTTTACGTTTTTCCTCGAAAAGGTGTGACAAGCCGGGAATTTAATGATATACTTGGAATGTTAGCGACCGTTATCGTGTCAAGAGGTGTTTCTCATGATTCGCAAATATCCGCAATTAGAGGTCGATCTGTCTATCCTGCGCAGCAATGCGCGGCAGGTCATTACGCACTGCCAGCAGCAAGGCATCCGCGTCTGCGGCGTGGTAAAGGGCGTGGATGGTCTGCCGGAGGTGGCCCGCGCCATGCGCCTGTGCGGTGCGGAGGAGTTAGGTACCAGCCGCCTGGAGCAGGTGGAGCGGTGCCGCGCCGCCGGTGTCGGCGGCCCATGGCTGCTGATCCGCATCCCCGGCCTTTCCGAGCTGCCGGACGTGGTGCGTCTGTGCGAAACGTCCCTCCAAAGTGAGCGCGTCACGCTGGACGCGCTGGAGGAGGAGTGTGTTTTGCAGGGCAAGACCCACCGGGTCATCGTCATGGCCGATCTGGGTGACCTGCGGGAGGGCTTCTGGGACAAGGACGAGATGGTGGACGTGTGCGTCCACGTGGAGCGGGAGCTGCCCCATGTGGAGTTGGCAGGCGTCGGCGTGAACCTGACGTGCTACGGCTCCACCAAGCCCACGCCCGAGAAGATGCAGGCTCTGCTGGCCATTGCGGCGCGCATTGAAAAGCGCATCGGCCGCAAGCTGGAGATCGTCTCCGGCGGCGCCACCAGCTCATACACGCTGGTACACTGGGGTACCATGCCGGCGGGCATCAACCACCTGCGCATCGGTGAGAATATCCTGCTGGGCAAGGACCTGCAGGTAAACTGGGGCATTCAGGATATGGACTACCTGCGGATGGACGGCTTTACCCTGCGGGCGGAGGTGGTGGAGGTGCGGGAAAAGCCCACCTACCCCATCGGCGAGTTTGCCATTGACGCCTTCGGGCGCAAGCCCGTGTATGTGGATCGCGGCATACGGCGGCGCGCCATTCTGGCGCTGGGCCGGGCGGATGTAGGCGAGCTGGAGTCCCTCATCCCCAGAGAGGCCGGGCTGACCGTCATCGGTGGCTCCTCCGACCACTGCATCGTAGACGTGGAGGACTGCCCCCGTCGGCTGGAGGTGGGCGATATCGTGGAGTTTTCTCTGTGCTACAGCCACCTGCTCTACGCCACATCGCGCAGCGACATCACCATTCAATTTGTAAATTAAATTAGGAGGAATATACAACATGGGAAATATGGGAGATCTGGCCATCCTGCTGGTGGGGATCGTGGACGCGCTGTTCGCCTTTTTCGTGGTGGCGCCCATCCTGCTGAACACCGCCAGCCTGTTCGGCGTCCAGAAGCGCTTTGCACAGGCCATGGTGGAGGAAGGCGTCATTGATGCCGACACCGTGAAGCAGATGCAATCCAAGAAGCAGATCGCCGGCGTGCTGATCTCGCTGGTGCTGTTCGCTGTACTGGTCTGGACGTGCTGGAAGACCGCGCCGATGGGCTACCTCTGCGGCGGCGTGGCGCTGGTGGCGGGGTTCCTGAAGTACCGCAAGATCGTGCAGTACAACAGCCTGACCGTCAAGCGCTTCCGCAACACCTACAAAGACCAGATGAACGTCACCAAGTTCAACAAGTTCGTAGATACACACTTCTGAGCCTACACAAAAAACGCGGCGCAATTGCGCCGCGCTTTTTGTCGGAAACATCGCCTCACAGAAGCATATCGCCTCGCGTGTAACGCGGGCTCAGAGAGCTCCGCCGGCCTACCATGCCATCACGGAAAGAACAAGAGAGACGGCAGCACAAGCTGCCGTCTCTCCTTATGTTCCTGTGAAACCAAGCGTACCGCAGGTACTTACTTGGTCAGAGCCTTGTTGGCCTCGGCCATCTCCTGGAAGATGCCAGCGTGCTTCTTCGCCATGATAGCGCGGATGACCAGCAGGGTCGCCACCATCAGCGCGCAGGCGATGATGAGGCAGATGACCACGTTCTGGATGATAC